>Ga0364867_10541_pt1 | contig 18952 bp, 22 predicted proteins | sample ExccelAu500001D4_3_FD_206915 | JGI IMG/M metagenome (GOLD analysis project Ga0364867, IMG submission 206915) | Enriched cells from Trout Bog Lake Hypolimnion, Wisconsin, USA - BchlTB.Aug13.5000.01.D4 | ecosystem: Environmental > Aquatic > Freshwater > Lake > Hypolimnion/Profundal zone | place...
CAATAAATTACTCGACAAACACTTTTGTCATCTTCACTGCGCAAGCTCGGTCCGCACGTGCTTCTAAGCGACAGAGCGTTGGGCTGCTTGCTAGCTCTTCACTCCGTTTAATAAGCTGTTTGCCAAGCCAGATCTTTTCTCAGTGTATCATGATCGTTCAAGTCTTCGTAACCCAACGCAAGTCCGTAAATCCTTTGTTTCAGCAAATCTTTTTGTTGATGCGTTATCAAATTAGGATGACGAGGATCTTTCATTGCAGTATCCAAGGCTTTTATCACTCCAAGCTTCTTGGTCTACTTGGGCGTAAGAGCTTCATGCCTCCATCGCTACTGACATCTCCTCCAGTAAAACTCGCCTCAATGTTTCGACGATCAAAGGCTGGATATGTAAAAAGTTCTTTGGTAGAGTTTGGCATTAGCGAGGTTTTTTTGTGGCTTGTTGTAACAAACACCACATTAGCAGATTATCTGCGGAACTTCGCTAATTTTTTGCCTTAGTATGAAATATGCGGGTTAAGTAAGACGAGCAAGCTTATGACATGCTCCTCTCAATTTAATAAATTATAATTAGACCAGGCCATTCCCGCCAAAGAGGGAACATCAGACTTTATGACACGCCTGGCTCCATCAAACTTCGAGGCTTTCTTATCACAAATAGAATGAAATATTTTGGCTAGGATACAAATTCCAATTCATCAATTTTAGGAACTAAACCTCGTTCTGCCGCCCTGCCGAGCAATTCTTTAATAGCAGAACGACCGCTTGCTCCATAATCAAGAGTGTAGTCATTGACATACATTCCAATAAAGCGATCTGCGAGAGGAATCTCCATCCCTCTGGCATGAGCCATACTATGGGTGACACCATCCAAACGATGATCCAGAGCATATTGAATACTAGTCTTCATGATTCCATTGATCTCATGACGCTCTCTCATACTAAAATCTTTTCGAATCACATTTCCTCCAAGAGGGAGCGGTAATCCTGTGGAATTTTTCCACCATTCCCCAAGATCGAGGATTTTAGCAAAACCTTCCTGCCCATAGGTGAGCTGACCTTCATGAATGATGAGACCTACATCAGCAAGACCACTATTAACTGCATCAAAAATTTCATCAAAGGGAATGACGATATGGTTAAAATGCTCACCAAGTAGTAGCTGAGCTGCAAGAAAAGCACTCGTCATACGTCCTGGTACGGCAATACGCTGCTCATGAAGCCATTTCTTTTTCTCTTCAAGGGAAGCGTCCAATGAGGGCATCCAGGCAGTTGTTGCACGTGTTACAAACATTGGACCGTATCCATCACCCATGCTAGCTCCGCAAGGAAGCAGGGCATAGTTTTTGAGTATATGAGCATAGGCATGAATAGAAACAGCTGTAAGATGAAGTTCACTGCGCAAAGCACGCTCATTGAGTGTTTGGATATCTTGTAAAATATGCTCAAACTCATACCCCCTCAGGTTGATTTTTCTTGTTGCCATCGCATAAAACATAAAGGCATCATCCGGATCTGGAGAGTGCCCAAGGAGAATCGAAGCAGAATTGTGGTTATTAGTTTTCAACGATATATTTTGGAGATTTTTTTAAGCGACAATATGCATGGAAACATAAAAATTTCAAACTAGCGCAAACCCTCATCAAGCGTCGAGCTTGAAAAGGGATACCTTTGGGTTTTTTCTTCTTCTTTTATATTTATATGTCGTAGTTCACTTGTATGTGAACTCAAAAAAACAAGCTGTCAGCTATTATTTTTTGACTATTTTCTATGAGTCCATGCGATACTTCGATAACGCTTAGCGGCCAGTATAGATGCTTCTGCTATCCATGAGGGTTGTTCTTCTAAAAGCTCAACCTGCACAGATAAATGTGCTGCTAATGAGAAAAACAGGGACTTTGTGATCTTAGAATACAATTCTAAGGACCCTGCTTTTATACCTCCATTTTCTAATTGTTTTTGGCCAAGAAGATTGAGGCTTCCCTGATATAATAGCTTGCCGCCGCAGCGTCGCTGAGCTCCTCCTGCAATTTTGTGATTTTCTATGACAACATCATTGAGTGAGGGGGACTCAAAGCAAGCCTCTCCTGTGCGGATCTCATGAGCAGCTATCAAACGTGCTTTCAATCCAAATTCACCTAAAACCAGCACAAGGGACTGATGAAGTCGCTTATACAAAAGTGCAGGAGCTATTTTTCCTATTGGTTCGATAGCGGGCACAACAAGTGAAAAAGTGCTATCTCCATCATGTTCTACTGATCCCCCACCACTTGAACGTCTCACAAGCAAACGCCCAGGAAAAGAGCTAGAAACATTTTTCCACTCTTGAAAATAGCCAAAGGTTACACAAGGGCCTTTCCAGCAATAAACGCGCAATAATGGTTGCGAGGCCTGATGCAACAAAATTTCATCTAATGCCATCTGCTCTGGACCTTCAAGGGGCGTGGAAGAAAAAAGAAGATCAATTTTAGAAAACATATCTTGCAAGGTCATGAGCAATGGGTTTAAGAACTATTTTGGTCCAGATTTTTTACTGATAGTAGCCTGAAATTTCCACAGCTATGGTAAAGCATTCAGATAAGGATTCTGACTTGAAGGATCTCTTGCGAGAGCCCTGTCTTGATTAACATAGAACTCAGAGACAGCATGCACCCCCAAGGAATTTCTGTCTGCGACAAGTAGACCCAAATGGAATATTTGGGTTCAGAAGCTCATTAACCTTTACCTATACATATTATTTTTATTTTTTCCTATGGCAAAATCATCACTCGGCAAAGGTCTTGGATCACTTATTAATTCTCACGGAGCCTCTGCCCTCGCCTCTCCAAGCGCCAAAGAAGAACATGGTGAGCGTATTGAACTAATTGCACTGCAAAAAATTCTGACAAGCTCACTACAACCACGTACAGAGTTCAAAGAAGAACACCTTCATGAACTCATTGAGTCCATTAAAGAGCGCGGTATTATCCAGCCACTCATTGTTCGCCGGCTAGGAAACCAATACGAACTTATTGCTGGAGAACGTCGCCTGCGTGCAGCCACTCAAGTAGGGCTTCGAGAAGTCCCAGCAATCATCCGTAATGCTTCAGACCAAGAAGTTCTTGAGCTTGCTTTGATTGAAAATCTCCAACGCGAAGGTCTTAATCCCATGGAAGAAGCACTGGCCTACGAGCGTCTTGCAAGAGAATTTTATCTCACACAAGAAGAGATTGCACGTCGCGTTGGTAAGAGCCGTGCCGTTGTTGCCAATGCTCTGCGCTTACTTGATCTCGACTCGGAAGTAAAAAGCTTTCTAATTCAAGGACGTTTAAGTGTGGGCCATGCCAAGGTACTTCTTGGTCTAAAAAATCATGAGGAACAACGCGCTCTTGCTAACCAGGTAATACGTCGCAGCGCCTCTGTACGTGCAACTGAAGAACTTGTTGCCGTCCAGCTTCGAGCAAACGAAGGAACAAGTAGAACAAGAAAACCTACAAAGGCTCTAGAATTACCACCCTCTCTGCTTCATCTACAAAACAAATTGCAACATCGCTTTTCTACGCGTGTGACTCTTGAGCATAGAGAAGAAAAAGGGCAGATCATGATTGAATACTATGGTTCTGACGATTTAAATCGCCTCATTCAAGAGCTCGGAGTTGTGGTTGACTAAGCAATCACGATCAGGCTATAGTATTTGGATTTTCGATTTTTTTAATTTTTTTATCCATCTGCTTAACATGTCCACTTTACTTGATCCTATAGGTACTCTTGTCGAGTATCTTCGCTTTCCAAGTATCTCCACTCAGCAAGAACATGCTCCTCAAGTCAGAGCGTGTGCAGAGTGGCTGGAATCACTTTTCAAAAAAATTGGACTCAATGCGATTGCCTATCCAACAGAAGGGCATCCCATTGTGGTAGCAAAAACCATTCCTGATCCTAAAAAGAAAACTCTCTTAATTTATGGTCACTATGATGTACAGCCACCAGAACCCTTGGAGGAATGGAAGTCACCCCCATTTCAACCACATATTGATACAAAAGAAGAAAGAATCTATGCCCGGGGCTCTTCTGATAATAAGGCTCCTACGTTGGCTCATATTTTAGGTGTGGCAAAAATACTTCAAAAAAAAGGAAATCTCCCAGTCAATGTCATTTTTCTTATTGAGGGAGAAGAAGAAATAGGGAGCCCTCACTTAGATCATTTTCTTCAAGAACATCAAGCCGAATTGGCCTCTGATGTCATTGTCATTTCTGATACTGGCATGGCTCCTGGCAATCTACCAGCTATCACGTACGCATTGCGTGGTATAGCAGCAATGGAATTCATCGTACGTGGCCCTGCTCATGACCTACATAGTGGACTCTTTGGCGGAGCAGTTGCTAACCCGCTGACTGTTGCAGCACGACTCATCGCCTCGCTTCATGATGAAAATGGGCATATTTTAATTCCTGGATTTTATGATGATCTTCAACCCCAAGAAGCCTGGGAAAGTGAGGCTTCAAAAGCCCTAGAACAGGTATCACAAGCAGATCAATACATTAAAGAATTAGCAGGCGTAGAAGAACTTTTTGGTGAGACTGGCTTTAGCACATGCGAGCGCATAGGGGCACGTCCTAGCGTAGAAGTGAATGGATTTGGAGGTGGCTATCAAGGAACGGGCACGAAAACTATTTTACCAAAAGAAGCCTTTGTAAAATTAAGCTTTCGTTTAGTCGCAAACCAAAACCCCAAGATAATTTTAGAGCAAGCCGCTAATTATCTTAGAAATCAACTCCCCCCTGGGGTCTCTCTAGATATTATTTTCGGGCATTATGGGGAAGCCTGTCTGATGAATCCAAATTCTTCTTATGGAAAAGCAGCTCAAGAAGCATTGAAGGAGAGTTTTGGAACAGAACCTTTTTTACTGCGTGATGGAGCGAGCATTCCTATAGTTGCACAATTTAAAAAAATCTTTGGAGTTGATATTCTCTTAATTGGACTTGCAAACCCAGATTGTGGCATGCACTCACCAAATGAAAATATGTTGCTTAAAAATTTCTTCAACGGCATCAAACTCAATCAAATTTTGTTGGAAAGATTAGCACAGTAGATCATACGGGCCAAATATAGCTTTGCCGAAATGAATTACATGGCAGTTCCCAAGGCTAAGAAAGACGCTCTATCGACGCTAGAACTTGCAACATCACTCAGGGCCCGCGATGGTTTTGTATGGCTTGATTCGCTAGCCCCGCGCAATCATTTTCCACGTCAATCGGATCAATTAGGATTGTCTCTTCTAGCTGCAGAGCCTGATTTTATTTTAGAAGGAGGGTCACATGATTGGGCAATTTTAGAAAAAGCAATAGAGAAAAGGATGAAAAAAAGTCAGCCTGCAACGACTCAGCAGGGAGCTGCTATTGGTTATTTTCGTTTTGATGGTTCTTTTTGTTTTGGATTTTATGAAAAGGTTTATCGCCATTATGCACGAGCTAATCATTCCTATTGGTTTACGCCTGAGCCAATAATTGATGTACAAAAACAAATATCAACTTGCACAGCATCGATTTGTTTTCAATCTGATCTTACTGCTCAGGAATATTGTCAAAAAGTCCTTTTAGCTCAAGAGGAGATTGCAGCGGGAAATATTTATCAGGTCTGCCTGGCTCATCGTTTTACAGGGCCTTTTAGCGGAGATCCATGGCCACTGTATTTGAAATTACGCAGACATAATCCAGCACCTTTTGCAGCCTACCTCAAGCTTCGAGGAGAAACCATTTTGTCTACGTCTCCAGAATGTTTTTTGAAAATCAGGAGAAATCAAATCAGTACCTACCCCATTAAAGGAACTAGACCTCGAGGAGCAAGCAAAGATAAAGATACCAAAAATCGATGGGAACTTGAGCACTCCTTAAAGGAAAAAGCAGAACTTATTATGATTACTGATCTTGAGCGTAATGATCTGGGGCAAATTTGTGAGTATGGTAGCGTAACTACTCCGAGACTTCTTGAACTCAAAATCTATCCTCATCTTTTTCACCTTGTCTCGAAGATTCAAGGAAGGCTATGTCCCTCTATTTCTCATGTAGCAGCCCTTGCCGCCTGCTTTCCAGGAGGATCTATTTCAGGAGCACCGAAAAAAACTGCACTCAGACTGATTGCAGAACTAGAACCGGTGTCACGTGGTCTTTTTACCGGTGCCATTGGTTACTTTGGATTTGATGGAAGAAGTCAGTTTAGCATAGCTATTAGAACACTTTTAGTGCATGAAAACATTGCTCAGTTTCATGTAGGGGCTGGTATTACAAGTGATTCTATTGCTCATGAAGAATGGGAAGAAACCTTACATAAAGCAGCTGGAATCATAGGAGCAGTATCGGTAGGTTAGCCCGGATATCATTCTCCTAGCTTTTTAGACCAACGTGTTGCACTTCACTTTTGAATCGGTGGGTTCAAAGAAAGAGAGCCTATACACTCTTGGGCAAGTCTTCCCCCACGATCTCTTGGACTTCCGGTCGTACCCCATCAGCCTTCGCTGCCTCCTCATAACGATCAGTATGCAATATCCAGGTTCAAAAGAAAAAAGCTCGGATTATCACTAATCCGAGCTCCTTAGAGTTTTCTAAACTACTCACACTTGATTGAACAAGGCGAATAGATGCTAAAATCTTATAAAAGCTTAGCGAAAATCACGGCGTGGTTTACGACGATCATCTGAACGTCCTCCTCCACCACCATAGCCACCGCCATAGCCACCACCATCACCACGAGGGGCGCGTTCTTCCATAGGGCGAGCTTCATTGATCGTCAAGCGACGACCATTGACCTCTTGACCATTGAGTCCAGCAATGGCTGCTTCACCCTCCGCTTGATTACTCATGGTGATAAATCCGAAGCCACGAGAGCGACGAGTTGTTTTATCCATGAGGACAAAGGAATCGGTGACGGTACCAAAAGGAGCGAAAATCTCTCTGAGATCTGCGTCTGTTACGGAAAAGGCTAAATTGCCTACATATAATTTCATACTAATGTTTATTGAGTTGGGTCCTGTTACGCTGATGGCTGCTTCTCGGAATGCACCAGCTCCTCACTTGAGGAGACGTGGAGCAGTCCACCCGTATCAGGGAGAACCTGCATTGCCTTAGACGCTATCATCGAACTTCGAATGTCATTCTTGAAGGAGAGCGGTAATTTTTTGCTAAACTGTTAACACTACAATGTAGTAAAAAGCCTTGCATTACTCACTATTAAACAAGAATGGCATACGCACGTATGATTGGGTTTAAGAACTTTAGCAATAGAATTCTTTTTTTTCTTTTTTTGAAAAGATCTTTTTTCTATTGACAGTCTAAAAAAATATTTTTCTTTTTTTGTTAAATACTTCTTTACAAAGCCCAAAAGATGACTACGCCAGAACATTGACTTACTGCTTACTAACGTTTATCATCCTGCCCATCTTGACTCTTAATTTTCAAAATCCAATGACCATGAGAACTAATGTTAGTACACAAAAATCTCACCCTGCTTTTTTTCCTCACTCGTCTTTTGTTGTATTTGTTTGCTTTTTCGGTATTGCGATTTTACTGGTGACCGGTTGCGCTGATCAAAAACAAGCGTCTCAATCTCCTGGACCAAGCTCGAGTAGATTCGCTGAGGAAGGTAAAAATAGTGACGATATCTTCGTGGGGACAGAAGAAATTATTACCAATTCCATCACCACAGATACCACTCCGACGAACACAATAACATCGCCCCCCCCTGCAAACCCTCCTCCGACTAATTCCTTTGAATCTACTACACCTAAGGCGACGAATGTGGTGACTCATGATCTCCCATACGGCATTCCTGTTCCAGGCAAAACTGGTTTTGTCACAAGCCCACACTCTCCTAATGCTGGTTATGTTGATGTTCGAGGATTTCCGCCTGGCACAGAAGTGAGGGATCCTTATTCTGGTAAAGTATTTTTAGTTCCTTAAAGATCACTGAGCGATCGCTGCAAAAAAATTCAGTGTATTTTGAAAACCCTTCAGTCTCGTCTTACGAACGCCACTTTTCGCGGCCTTATTCAAGTCCCTGGAGATAAGAGCATTTCGCACCGGGCTGCAATCCTTGCTTCGATTGCCCAAGGCACTTCGACTATTTCAGGTTTTCTAGAATGCGAAGATTGTTTAGCAACGATCGCCGTTTTACAAAAACTAGGAATCACCATTGAACATCCTGAATATGGCGTTTTTGTGATTCATGGCAGGGGAGGTTTTTTTTCAGAACCAAGCGGAACTCTTGATTGTAAAAATTCAGGAACGACCATGAGGCTGCTTGCAGGATTACTAGCAGCTCAACCATTCACGACAACATTGGTCGGAGATGACTCTCTCTCCAAACGCCCCATGAGGCGTGTCATGGAGCCTATGAGTGCCATGGGAGCATCATTTCAAGCTACAGGAATGAAGGGAACCGCTCCACTGATTATCCAAGGAGGAAGACTTCACCCAATCGACTACAAACTTCCTATGTCGAGTGCTCAAGTAAAAAGTGCTATCATACTCGCCTCTCTTTTTACTTCAGGCACAACAACAATAATAGAACCAACTACCTGCCGTGATCATACGGAACGAATGTTGACTTCCTTTCAAGGAAGCTGTTCTTGCCTACTGGATCAAGAAGAGAGACGTATCATCTCTGTAACTGGCCCCCAAAAACTTCGAGCCTGCTCTTTCCAAGTTCCTGGAGATATTTCCAGTGCTGCTTTCTGGATGGTTGCTGCAGCAGCCCGTCGAGGATCTCACGTCTGCTTTGATAATGTCGGACTCAATCCAACGCGTACAGGAATTATAGATGTCCTAAAACGGATGGGAGCAGATATCTCCATTCAACCACATCCAACCGCTCAAGCAGAACCCTTGGGCACTATTACGATTACTGGAACAACATTACAAGGGACCATCATTCAAGGAAAAGAAATCGCCAATGTGATTGATGAGCTTCCTATCCTTGCCGTAGCTGGTGTTTTAGCTCATGGAACCACCATAATTAAAGATGCCCAAGAACTACGTGTTAAAGAAACCGATCGCATTAGCGCCATGGTGAATAACCTTCGAGCTATGGGGGCTGCTGTTACCGAACAGGATGATGGTTTAGAGATTCAAGGGGGAGCTTCTCTTAGTGGGACAACTCTTCCAAGTTATGGAGATCATCGCATCGCCATGGCATGCGCTATTGCAGGCTTGTTTGCCTGTGGAGAGACAATGATTGAGAATACTTCATGCATCAAGACCTCTTATCCTTATTTTGAAGAAATGCTGAGTTCCTTCACATCTTAGAAAATATAAACAAGCCTCATGACGCTTTAGCATGAAATATCTGGGCTAGCAATTCTCATCCTAATTCTGGCACTTACCCTTTTTGGTCCCGACGCCTTTTGTTTAGAGATCGATCTTGTCACGGTGGATTGTCCCAACAACAAAGCAGATTCACGAACCGGCAAAGGAATGGTCCTTTATGTTTATGAAATAGGGAAATTTGATATCACTGCAGAGAAATATTGTGCATTTCTAAATGCTGTAGCAAAAAAAGATCCTCATCATCTTTATCATGAAGCAATGCTCAAAGATCCTTTGGTTATGAAATCCATCAGGAAATGAATAATGAAGGGAATTATTTTTATTTTGTAACGGCTGGGATAAAGGATTTGCCTGTTACCTGTGTGAATTTTTTTAATGCTGCACGATTCTGCAACTGGTTAGAAAACGGACAACCGAGTGGTACAGAAGGTCCTTTAACGACCGAGAACGAAAGTTATTTGATAGAGGAGAATTCTTGTACTCAACGGGCACAGGCTCACTGGTTCATCCCAACAGAAAATGAATTTTACAAGGCTGCTTATTATCACAAGAAAAATCTATCTCATTACTGGAGTTATGCTACTCAAAGCGATACTCCTACTGGCAATAGCGTTGCGCTAGAAAATAACCAAAAAGATTCACTTACAACAAATGCCAATTACTGCATTCATGAAAAACCGGCAATGAGTGTTCCCAATGACCCAAAAAATGCTGATTTGACTCCAGTCGGTATTTTCATGGGATCACCGGGACCCTTTGGAACGTATGATATGAGCGGCAATGTCTACCAATGGACAGTAGAACAGTACAAGGGGGTATCTGAAAAACAGTACAAGGCGACCTCTTTATTGATGCTACGGGGCGGCTCACGTTATGATGGAATGCGCTGGGGAAATAGTATTTTGACTGATCGCATTGACTATTTAGGAGTGAGATATCTAAGACCTACACTAGCATCTTGTGACGTTGGCTTTCGCGTTGTTCACTGCAATTTAACGCCACCATTGATGCATGCTAGAATTTTATTTTATGAACCTTTTGATGAACCAGGGTTTGAAGAAGTAAAAGCACTTTGGGAATATTTCTAAAACGAGAGATGCTAACATCAGATCCCCCGATTCCTACAGTCTAGAATCAATGGCATTTACTTTAAAAATTTTGTGATTTAATAATCGCAGAGGTAAGAAATTAAATATTATTTATTCATGAACCAACACGCTGACAACAACCACGAACTACCGTTGCAGGCCGATATTCACGTCATTGCCATCGATGGGCCTGCAGCCTCTGGAAAAAGTACTGTCGCGCGCCATCTCGCTAAGAAACTCGGTTTTATTTTTGTCAGTTCTGGCTACTACTATCGAGCCCTTGCTTGGGGGGTATTGCAAAAAAAAATGAACCAAAAAAACGAAAAAGAAATCACTTCCTGGTTACAAACCCTCGATTTTCAAACATGTATTATCAATGGAGAAGCGCGTCCGCTGCTCAATCGCATCGATCCCAAGGAACACCTCTTCGATACCGAGGTCAATGTGCTGGTCTCACCTTTGGCAGCTTTATCTGAAGTCAGAAATTTTTTACTCAACACATTAAGAAATTTAGCTCTGGATCATAACCTAGTGATGGAAGGACGAGATATTGGATCCGTTGTTTTTCCAGATACCCCCTTCAAATTTTATCTAGATGCCTCGCTTGAAGAGAGAATGAGGCGGCGTCATCAAGAAGGAGAAATCGATTCTATTGCAGAGCGGGATTGCAGCGATTCTTCGCGTGCCCTGGCTCCACTCTTGATCCCAGATGGGGCTAGAGTGATTGACACAACGCATTTGCGTATTGAAGAGGTTGCCGAACATATTTTTCAGTACATCCATGATAGCCTTCAGGCTCAGTAATGCCCCATTCAATGAATTTCATCTATTACATTTTTTACACATTTTCACAAATAGTTGCACACGCCTTCTTTCAATATCGTGTGATTCATCCAGAAAGGATGATTGAATCAGGACCACTCATTTTAGCAGCCAATCATCAAAGTTACTTTGATCCTCCGCTTGCTGGCATTGCTTCTCGGCGAGCAATCTATTTTCTAGCACGCAAGACGTTATTGACTGTTCCTATTCTTAAAAAATTACTCCCCTATTTTCAGATTATTCCTGTGGATCGTGATGGTACTGATCGCACTGCCCTCAAGCATATCATTGCTCGGCTTCACGAAGGCAACGGAGTCCTCTTGTTTCCAGAGGGAACACGTTCTCCCGATGGTTCCTTGCAAGCAGCTCGTTCTGGCATTGGGCTCATTATTGCAAAAACACAGGCACCAGTCCTTCCTATGCGTATCTTTGGAGCACACGAGGCTTTTCCTAAAAACGCTAAAAAAATTCATCTTCATCCTATTACTGTTGTTCTTGGAAATCCGATTTATTTTACCGAAAATGAACTGACTCCGTCTCATGGCAATCATCGTGACTTATACCAACATCTCACCAATCGCGTTATGGATGCTATTACACAATTAAAACTACCAGAAGCCTCCTCATAGAAGACTACAACGAAGAATGAAGCTCACACTAAGAGTGATGGTAATAGCAATGAGTTGTGCTATAGTCATCACGAATAAAAATTAGGAATTTTTTTCTTCGAGCTATTATCCATCTTTGTTCTTCGATTATTCATTATGACTACTCCTGCTATTACGGCTCATCATTTGGTAAAAAAATATGGTGATCGTCGCGCCCTTGATAATCTTACTCTTGAAGTACAACGCGGAGAAATCTTCTGTATCCTTGGACCCAATGGTGGTGGAAAAAGCACTCTCTTTCGGATTTTAAGCACGCTCATTACGCCCGATGAAGGGATGGCAACAATCCTCGGTCACAATATCGTAACAGCTCCTGCAGAGGTCAGGGCTCGCATTGGTGTGGTTTTTCAATCACCCAGCCTAGACTCTAAGCTAACGATCTTAGAAAATCTTCTCTGCAGCGGCGCACTCTATGGCTTACAAGGGAGAAAACTTCAGAAACGTCTTGATGAGGTCACTACGTCTCTTGGCCTTGGTGATAGACTCAAGGAGCGAGTCGAACATCTTTCTGGTGGTTTACAACGTCGTGTAGAAATTGCAAAATGTCTGCTCACCTCTCCAGAAGTGATGCTTTTAGATGAACCCTCAAGTGGCTTGGATCCTACTGCGCGATTGGACCTGTGGGCAGCTCTAGAAAAACTGCGCCAAGAAAAACAGGTTACTATTCTTTGCACGAGTCACATCATGGATGAGGCTGCACGTGCAGACAGAGTTGGTATCGTAAGCTCCGGACAATTAATTGCCGTAGGAACTCCTAAGGAGCTCACCTCAGCGCTTCATGGGGATGTCATTAGCCTTACTGTGAACCACACGAGTGAGGGAGCAGATCAATTAGCAAAAAAAATCAGTATTCATTATGGTGTTCTTGCCATTGTGATTGAAGGAGAAGTCCGCCTCGAGCACACGCAAGCCTACGGACTGGCTGCGCGTATTGCCACTGATTTTCCAGATGATATACGTGGTTTACGCATTGCAAGCCCAACGTTAGAAGATGTCTTTATTGCGCGTACAGGCCAGCTCTTTGCAGATCAAAAAGTCGAACCACGCGTGCTTCACAAAAAAGAGAAGTCTTAAATCTTAGAAAAAATTATGAAATCAGTAACATTTCTTTGGATTCCCGTTCGTGCCTTATGGTGGCGCGATGTCATTCGCTTTCTACGTCAGCGTAATCGTATTATTGGCGCACTAGCCACACCTCTTGTGTTCTGGCTGCTTGTAGGCTCAGGCTTTGGGCCTTCGTTCCAGAACCCATTGTCACAATCTGCCATTGCAACGAACTACGTCGCCCCTACGCTCGACTCCTCGAGCGCTTCTCCCTCATTAGCATCAGCACCCTTAACGATAGATTCGAGTAAGAGTGACAACCAAAGCTATCTCGCTTATTTTTTCCCTGGCATCCTTCTTCTTATCATGCTTTTTACAGCGATCTTTTCTACGATTTCCGTGATTGAAGATCGTCGTGAAGGTTTTTTACAAGGAGCCCTCGTCGCCCCTCTCTCTCCCGCAGTCATTCCTCTCGGGAAATTTCTGGGAGGAACAACCCTTGCCGTATTGCAAGCTCTTTTTTTCTGCCTACTAGCACCACTTGCTGGCATACACCTTGGCGGAATACAGCTTTTACTGCTACTCCCTGCCTTGATTTTGGCAGGCTTTAGCATGACGGGACTCGGCTTTCTCGTCGCCTGGCCCATGGATTCGACCCAAGGATTTCATGCCATCATGAATATTTTTCTCATGCCCCTTTGGATGATGTCAGGAGCTCTCTTCCCAATGCCCAATGGAAGCGGCTGGCTCTACTACGTAGGACAGCTCAACCCCGTAAGCTACTGCGTCTCATCGATTCGTGATGCCATTACAATAGGAACAATGAATTCCTCATGGGCACACTATGAGTTCTCGCTTGTTATTACGGCACTTTTTGGAGCGTTGACTTTTGCCGTGAGTGTTTATTTAGTAGCCCACCCTAAGAAAAAATAGCAAATACGAATCATCACCATGCCTAAAAAAAAGAATAGCCCGACACAACCGCCCCGACCAAGCTCACTTACTTCTAATACCGAAGGTCTCACACTCTTAGGTGCTGGATCATTACCCAATGTTGATAAACCTTCAACCTCATTGCTAGAAACTTTTCCAAATCCTGCACCAGAACGAAGTCTTGAAATTTGTTTTAGCACTGACGAATTTACCTCTATGTGCCCGATAACAGCACAACCTGATTTTGCTGCCATTAGTATCCGTTATATCGCAAAAGAACGTTGTGTTGAAAGCAAGTCACTCAAGCTCTATCTTCGCTCCTTTCGCAACCAGGGTGTCTTTGCCGAGGGAATTATTGGTCGTATGCTTGATGATCTCGTGGAGGTACTAACCCCTCATAGCCTTACCGTGATTGGTGAATTTGCCCCTCGTGGAGGAATAAGCCTTCGTGTCGAGGCTTCTTACGTAGAAAAAGAAAACAAAAAACAAAAAGACTCTACGCTTAAAAAATAGAAGCTTAGCTGTGAAACTCATTGTCCTTCTTAGCGGTGGTCTTGATTCGACAACCTTGCTCTACAAGATGCACGGTGAGCATGAGGTTTTGGGGTGTGTAAGTTTTGACTATGGAGCCAAGCACACTCACAAGGAACTCCCAATGGCTTCTTGGCATGCTAAAAAGCTTGCAGTTCCTCATACCATCATTCCTATGACTTTTATGAATGACTTTTTGAAGTCAGATCTTTTGCGCTCTGGCGGTCCAATTCCTGAGGGACATTACGAGGCAGCTACGATGAAGCAAACTGTAGTACCTGCCCGCAATGCGATCATGCTCTCGATTGCGGCTGGTTTTGCTGAGAGCCACGGAGCAGAAGCAGTCGCTTATGGTGCTCACAGTGGCGATCACGCGATTTATCGTGATTGCAGAGAAGAATTTTTAACCCCCATGGCGCAAGCCCTTCGTGAAGGAACCGATAGTGCCATCAAACTTCTGTATCCCTTTGTAAGGATGAATAAAGCAGCCATTGTCAAGAAAGGCTTACTCCTTGGAGTCGACTACACACACACATGGTCTTGCTACAAAGGAGAATCGCTCCACTGCGGCCTCTGCGGCACCTGTGTTGAACGCAAGGAAGCGTTTTTAATAGCAGACGTCACTGATCCTACAGTCTACAAGACTCATCACGAAACCATCGTCGGCACTGATGGAATTTCATCAATCTATACTCGTCACGCAAAGAATGATTTTCTTTTTTAAAACAGTAGACTAGTTTCATTTTTCTTATGAAATTGAAAAAAATGATCATGCCTCTGCTGCAAGTCTGTGTAACGTTCTTGTTGCTATGGTGGATTTTTCACGATCCTGCGCAGCGTATACAGATGACGATGGCTTTGAAAAATGCAGAACTCTTCTGGCTTATTCCTGGATTCATATGTTTTGGACTCGTGTTAATATGTTCGACAATGCGTTGGTCTATTCTACTTTCTATTCAAAAGATTGATTTTGGATGGAAGAGGACATGGTGCCTGGTGATGATTGGAATGTTTTTTAATCTCTTTTTACTTGGTTCTGTAGGAGGTGATGTGTTGAAGATTTTTTATGCCATGAAAGAAGTCCCGAAACAAAAAACAGCAGTTTTTTTTAGCATTATCTTCGATCGATTTATTGGGATGTTTTCTCTCATGTTTGTCACGCTTGCTGTCTGTTTCTACTCCTATGAACAACTCATCAAGACGCGGGTTACCGAGGGTCTCTTCACAACCGTTATCGTAGTATTTAGTGGTTTCATTATTTTTATTATTTTTAGTTTTTTGGTGAATTATTTTCATCTTTGGCGTCATATTCCCTCATGGATTCCTGGGCATCGAGCAATGATTGATATTGCGTCAGCACTTTCAGCCTATACCTCTGAACGAAAGATGTTGATCCGTGCAGTTTTTTATTCTCTTTTGATGAATCTGTTTCTGTTTGGATCTGGTATTTGTGCTGCCTATGCATTTGCACGGCTCCCTGGAGCTCCAGGAGCAGGGCCGATGATAGTTGTCATGCCTATTGTTAATACGATTTGTAATATTCCTATTAGTCTGAGTGGCATTGGGGTTCGTGAGGGGTTGTTTGAAACACTCTTAAATACATTATATAGAACACCAAAATCGCTTGCAGTTTTGATTTCACTCACAAGTTTTTCGCTCACTGTGTTCTGGAGTTTACTCGGTGGTTGTTTTTATCTTTTTTATCGTCCCAGCTCTGGAGGACCTATTTCGCTACACGCCATGAGTGATGAGGTTGAGTTGTTAGAGGAAGTCGTAGAAAAGAGCGCGGAATAATTTTCTTTAAGCCATGGAGATTCTTACATTTGTTATCTCCATTGATGGAAAACTCATTACAGATCCATCATTACTAGCCCAATTCCAAATCACTCATCAATCCTTTGATCTTAATTCCATCCACAAGGCGCAAGAAATCTCAGTAATTCTCCTTCCCATTATTCTCGGCGGTCATCAAAGACCAACAATCACAGGGTCTGTAGGTTCGTTTCTCAAGACTCAGGAAGAATGGGTACTCCGTAATAAAAGGGTTATAAAAAATGTCTGTTATTTGAGGTATCGCAAAAAATGTCTTCCTCTTTCTAAAGCCAAAGGTCTTGGTGTATCGGCCTGACCAGCGATAGTAGAAATGGCGGAAGGAGTGGGATTCGAACCCACGGTAGGTTTAACCCTACGTTCGATTTCGAGTCGAGTGCTTTCAACCAGGCTCAGCCATCCTTCCAATTTCTTTTTTAATGGGTTTTCTGCTGCGAACTGTTGCGTCGCTGCGGTGCTCACCTCGTCGAGTACTCTATTGTACACTCCTCGGCTTCACTCCTCGACTCCTGGCATTTCATCAGCATAAAATCCATTAAAAAAGAAATTTCATTTAAAAACTCTTTCTGCTGCGAACTGTTGCGTCGCTGCAGTGCTCACCTCGTCGAGTACAAATCTCTACTATCGAGTAAATTCGAGTGCACCTTTTTTAATAGCGTAGATATATCCAATCATCAACACGAAGACAAAACTGAGCATGCTTTTTAAAATAATATCTCCATATTGAAGGATGAAATCACGGTAACAAACGGCCCAGGGCACCATAAAAACCACTTCAATATCAAAAAGAATAAAGAGCATGGCCACGAGATAAAATTTAATACTAAATCGCGGCTGGATCGTCATCTTAGGAATCATACCGCATTCATAAGCGGCATTTTTCACGCCGAGCGCAGTGCCAAGTCTGCCGAGAAGGATGCTTGCAAACCAAATAGATAATGCGAATCCAAGTGCAACAATAATGTGAAGAAGCAGTGATCCGTATGCGTCAGTCATAATCCTATGTCAACTTACTGATTTAGTAATAAAAGGTTCTGATGGCGTCAATGCATTGGCAAGAGAAACGAGACCTTTGTATTTCTTGCCCGTCTTTTTTACCATGCCTCGTGAGACAAGATGCTGAAGTTTTTCATAAGCGCGAAGACGGAGCATTTCTTCTCCTCCGCTAGCAGCATTTCTTTTTTTAAGACGCTCATAAATAATATCAAAGAGTTGCTTAAATTCAAAAGAAGTTCCTTTTTTAGAGAGGACAGCGACTAATTCCTCAGTAACGAGGTCAGGTAGTCTACGAGAGAAAGCACTTTTTCTTTGCATAAATAATTAGCGTCCGATGGTAGCCAACAACAAATGAAATGTCACCATCATTTTAACAAAGATTTTTTTCTGCATGCAACTCCTTGCCTTAATATTGGACTTTTTACTACGCTTGCTTTTTATGAAATCTATTCTCTTTGTCTGTACCGGTAATACATGTCGAAGTCCCCTTGCTGAGGGGCTTTTAAAAAAAATGTTAACATCTCATCATAAATTCGCGGTAACCTCTGCAGGTTTGCATGCCATGGAAGGTATGCCTGCAAACCCTCATACTCTTGCAGTATTACGCGAGAAGGGAATTGATTTTTCATTATTTCGTAGCCAACGAGTGACAGTCGCTTTGGTCGAGCAAGCAACACATGTGTTCGCAATGACACATGATCATCTCCGAGGGTTATCCACGCTGTATCCTACCTATCAAAAAAAGTTTTTTCTACTCAACGAAGGAACTACCCAGGATGATGTTACTGACCCTATTGGAGGCAGCCTGGCAGCCTATCAAGAGTGTGGCCAGAGGATTCAACAAGCTCTGGAAAATATTCTCATGCTAATCAATAAGAATGCTCTCTAATGCTCATGCATATCTTTTTCCTCATAAATTTTAACCCGTATATTTCATACTGAATCGCCATGAGGCGCTGTGCAAAACTTGTTAGCACAAGACGGGTGAAGGATGGTGATACCGGGCTGTACGTGCACAGCCCTCCACAAGTTACTATGTGACTCTAATAGAGCATCCCTCCTCTCTTCTAGAGCTTCGCAGGTGATCAAGTATGAAATATTTGAGTCATCTTGGGAGAAGCTCTGAGTCTCTTTTTAGGCGACATGGTATCATTCTTTTCTCTCTAACTAATAGTACAGCTTGTATCTTTTGATGCAGCTTGACGTTTATATTCTGTTGCTTCACTTAAGAAATTTTCAATACTTCGATGATCAGGATTGAGCTTTTGCGCTTCAATAGCTGCATAATAAAAAGAATCCCCTGCTTTATAAAGATAACTTGCTTTTCTCTTCCGACCTTGAGCCTTTTCCTCTGCAGCTTCTTTGTACAAGCTTGCCGCCTGAGTAAACCAATTAATAATTTCTTGACTAGGCTTTTCCTTTTGCGCTTCACGAGCTGCTTCAAAATAAGCATGCCCTACTTTATCAAAATGAAGTGCTTTTATATCTACACCCAGATGTGAATCTTGTGCCCCTACTGCTTCTTTGTAAAAGCTTGCCGCTTGAGTAAACCAATTAATAATTTCTTGACTAGGCTTTCCCTTTTGCGTTTCACGAGCTGCCTCAACCAAAGCATTCCCTGCAAATTTAAGATGCATTGCTTTTGTATCTGGATACAGGTTTTTATTTTGTGCCTCTGCAGCTTCTTTGTAAAAGCTTGCCGCCTGAGTAAACAATTTAATAATTTCTCTTCTAGGCTTTTCCTTTT
>Ga0364867_10542_pt1 | contig 18893 bp, 12 predicted proteins | sample ExccelAu500001D4_3_FD_206915 | JGI IMG/M metagenome (GOLD analysis project Ga0364867, IMG submission 206915) | Enriched cells from Trout Bog Lake Hypolimnion, Wisconsin, USA - BchlTB.Aug13.5000.01.D4 | ecosystem: Environmental > Aquatic > Freshwater > Lake > Hypolimnion/Profundal zone | place...
GTCCTGGTTTAATTTTTGTTCAAATTCCAGTTTTTTGTACAATTCCAGCATCCGGTCGAGCTCTTTTTTTAGTGATTTGTTGTCCATCTGCATTTTCGACAATTCGTCACGGGCCCCTTCCTTTTGATCTTGCTGTAGCAGGTCCTGCAATTTTTGAATCATTTCTTCGGTTTTGGGGTCGAGGATATTTTTTAGCAGCGCATCCATTTGTTGCTGCTTTTCGGTTAGCTCTTTATCCTGTTGCTGATTCTCCTGCCTGTTGTAGGCGTTCTTTTTGTTACCATCCTGTATGTCTTTGATCAGGTCGTTGAGTTCTTTTCGTTTTTGTACGAGATCTTCAATTTGTTTTTTTTCATCAAACGACAGATTGTTTTTATCCAGCAAAAGCTGATTTAATTTTTGTGAATCGTGCTCAATTTTCCCCGCAAGTTTTATCGCCGACTGCATTTTTTGTTTGATGGCCTGGGTACCGGCGTTAAGTTCATTGTTCAGCTCTTTCGCATCCGGGATGTTTAGGGTGCGTTCGGGCGAGCGTGTTTTTTTGGGACCGTTAACACCATCATTATCGGCCACCTCAAAATAATAGGTAACCTGGCTGCCAGCATTTATCCCGAGCGACTTTAAATCCCAAAAGTAAAAAAAGTCGGACTGCGACTGCTCTAAATTGGCCTTAACGGGAAGGGTAAACGATTGTTTGCTGTTCGCATCGCCGGGTTTACCGATATGGTAGTGAAAGATTAAGGACGAAAATCCATGATCGTCCTTTATATTCCCATAAAAATAAATGGATTTCATGCTTACCGAATCGGGCTTTTCCTGCACAGTGATAGAAGGTGCTTCATCTGCAATTACATTTACCCGGTAACTTGCCGAATCGCCGGAGTTAACCTGCGGGTTCACGGGGGTTATTTTGTAAACGGAAGATTTAAGCAGCCTTTCCTGGTGCTGAAACGAATTGGGTGCTAATTCTTTCACATTTCCCGAAAGGCCGTTCATTTTAAATACCAAGTTGGTGGCATGTTCGGTGTTTAGCAACCAGGTTATCGTGGTACCAGCAGGTACGGTAAGGTCGCCGACATTGGCCAAACTTTCATTTTTTTTATGCAGATATGCAGGATAGTTTAACTCCACATCAAAATGCAACAATGCCGGGCGTTGGTTAACTTTAATTTCGTAGGGTTTTGATGCGAAACCATTTCCGCTGAGCTTGAAAAAAGTATTTTGCTGCAAGTTCGAAAACAGGTAATGAAAGTGCGATATATTTTCTTTATCCAGCTTAAAAGTATTGTCGGCTGTTTCGATATACACATCTGATGGAAGATTGTTTCCCTCCAATTTTAAATCGAGTTTCAGGTTATCGCCCTGCGCTACCGATAAAAGAGTGTTTTCGACAATAAAACTAAAAGGGGCAACCGGTGCAAAATATTCGTTATGCCTGATTAATCTTTTGGTGCTTTCGGTTAAAACCGACGGCGCGGCCAGCGCGATAAACGCGATAATGCAAACAGGTAATAATGCCCATTTAAGGTATTTGGTATTCTCCTTAAAATTAACGGCCGAGGGAAAACTGATAGGTTTTAATCCATCTATTTTTTGGTCGATACTCGCTTCAATAAGGTCGCGGTGCTTTTCATCTTCTATAGCCAGGCTTTTTAACTGGAGGGTATTTAATAGTTTATCGTTTACATCGTGAAAATGCTTGCCGATAATTTCGGCAGCCTCGCTGTGGGTTAACGACTTTTTTAATTTAAGCAGCGCCAATAACGACGGCACAATAAGCCATACGATAAGGAATAAACTTAGCAGGATAAAAAAATAGAATAAGATGGAGCGGAAAACGGTGTTAAAGTTTCCGTAATACTCGGAAACAATCAGCACCAGATAAGCCGAAAACAAACTGGCGCCTAAAAATATAAGGCCCCTCAAAAAGCTATTGAAATAGAATTTCCGGATAAACGCGTTTATCTTTTCAATTAACAGATTGTAGCTTTCCGTTGAACGCATAAAAAACAGCAGATAAAATATTAAACCTAACGGTAGGGAATCAGATTTAATACACCAGGCACATTAAGGTATAGAAATTATTTATATGATCGACAAATGTCGCATAATTTTAACTTTTAAATGATAAAAGTTTTCAGGTTTAACAATATATTTGTAAGGTAAACTAATAAGTTTACCTTACAAATATATGAACAGTGAATATGATGTTGATTTTGCCGCTGATTTGCGCGCCGCGATAACCCGGCTGGTGAAAAAATTACGAAAGGAATCGCCGAGCGGCCAGCGTTTATCCCAAACGGAACGATCGACCCTTGGCCTGTTGAACCAGTACAATAACCTGCTGCCCAGTGAGCTGGCCGAAATGGAGATGATCACCAATCAATCCATGTCGCAGGTATTGAACCATCTTTTTGAGTTAGGTTATATAACCCGCACAATTTCCGAATCGGACAAAAGGAAAATTAACATATCGCTATCAGTCGAGGGTGAGAATATGCTTACCCAGTTGCGGCAGGAAAGGAATGAATGGCTGGCAAAAGCGATATTAAATGTTTGCACACCAGAAGAACAAGCCCAGCTTAAGCAAGTAATAGGGCCAATATTAAAAATCGCCGACTTTGTTGAATCAAAAAAATAAGCCTGCGATTAGGAATTAAAGAAAAAAGAAATGACATTAAATACAGTAAAGGAATTCAGGACATTCAGAGCGTTCACAAACAGAAATTACAGATTATATTTTATAGGGCAGTCGGTATCGCTTATCGGCACCTGGATGCAAAAAACAGCGGTAAGCTGGGTAATTTATTCGCTAACACACAGTACATTTATGCTAGGGGTCACCTTGTTTGCAAGCATGTTCCCCTCGTTTTTGCTTTCCACAATCGGCGGCGTAGTTTCCGACAGGTACAATCGGTACAAAGTATTGCTTACCACGCAGGTAGCCTCGCTTATTCAGGCTTTGCTGCTTGCTACCCTCATATTATTAAAGCACTATGCGGTTTGGGAAATTATAAGCCTTAGCGCGATGCTCGGTATAATTAATGCTTTTGATGTCCCGGCAAGGCAATCGCTCGTTTACGAAATGGTTGAAGATAAAGCCGACTTGCCAAATGCGCTGGCACTAAACTCGTCGATGGTAAATTTATCGAGGATTATTGGCCCGGCTATAGCGGGAATTGTTTTGGAGAGCATCGGAGATGGCGCTTGTTTTTTACTGAACGCCTTAAGTTTTGTGGCCGTAATCGTTTCGTTGTTGCTAATGGTACTGCCTGCTTATATTAAAAAAGCCCATCCTAAAAATGTTTTAGGTGAGCTCAAAGAGGGGTTCGTTTATATTGAAAATAACCCTTCAATTGCCTTTATATTAATAATGCTCGCCCTGGTTAGTTTGTTCGTTTTACCATTCAGCACACTGATACCCTATTATGCAAAAGACATTTTTAAAGGAACAGCGTCCACCTTTGGCGTTATCGACAGTTTTATTGGTTTAGGCGCCTTTTGCGGAGCGATTTTTCTGGCCTCGCTTAAACCTGCAACCGACTTAAGGCGGGTGTTGTTTATAAATACGATGGTATTAGGCACCGGATTAATACTGTTTTCGCATGAGCATATTTACCCATTGGCCCTGGCCTTTGCTACTATTGCTGGTTTTGGTATGATGTCGCAAATTACTGTTGTAAACACCATCATCCAGACAACAGTTGCGCCCGCAATGAGGGGCCGGATAATCAGCTATTACGCGATGGCCTTTTTTGGTATGCAGCCGCTTGGTGGTTTGCTTGTTGGGTCACTTTCAAAATGGGTAGGCACCACCAACACGCTTTTGTTACAAGGAATATGTGCCGTGGTCATAGGATTGTTACATTGGAGATTTCTCAGCAAAGAGAAAATCAAAACGACCGAAAATATTGAACTCGCCATGGCGGCACAAGAGAAAGCGTTATCGTAACAATAACGATCTTTTATGACGGTTGGGATTTGTCTCTGCAGGCGCTAGCAGCGAACAATGCTATTCGACGTCCGCGGCAAAATAAGTAAGGTATTATTTTTTCTAGCCGATTTAATATTTAAATCACAACTTGCAGTAAACAGCGACCTCTGCATAATTCCAGCAGATTTACGTAGAGGTTATTGCAACTTGCTGATTACATGCATCAACCACGAAAATAATTAGCACTTAAGCTTTCGGCATGTTGATATATTATAAAAAAAATGTTTACTTTTAAAACGAACTTTTTTTATAATTGTGCGCTTTAACCCCGTATTAAATAAAACTAAAATAAATTCTGGCCAAAAAATCTTGTACGTGAGCTATGGTTAGGCTATTACCTGGCAATAAGTCGATTGCGTAAAAGACATTTTAAATGTTAAATTAAAAATTAAGCTTTTTTAACCGATATTTAAGACATTTTTTATCTAAATGATTGAGGTGGGATCGTTTCCGGGGTAGATCATTTATTTAGAAATACAACCAAAAAAGCCAATTTTGAACCAACAAGGGAAACTTAAATTGGGAGATTTTCGTTACAAGAATGGTTTAATTAATAGTATATAGCTTAAATTGTATTTAAGCCCTGGGGGTTAGCAAGAAACAGCACACACATTAATTAGTAACAGATTAAAATGGGGAAATAATGCCGAAACGAATTTTGATAATTGAAGACGACAACGATATTTTACAAGTGCTCGAAACTGTACTTACCTATAATAAATTTTCTGTTAGCGGCATCAGCCAAACCGATGATATTTTTAAGTCTATTGAACAACACAAACCCGATTTAGTGTTAACTGATTATTTACTGTCGGGCTTGAATGGCGGTAAAATTTGTCAGCTTATTAAAAGTAATTTAGACACCTGCCATTTGCCGGTAATATTAATTTCTGCCTACCCGACTCTTGCCGAATCTTTCGGAAAATTTGGTTTTGATGCCTTTATTAATAAACCGTTTAACATAGGTGACTTAGTTAAAAAAATTGACGAGTTATTAGAAGAAAAACCCCGCCCCTAACCAAATCTCAGTCCAATACAACTATTATAGAATTTTCTTTGACTTATAATATTATGCCACGCGGCGAATTCACCCTTTTCCCTGTTAATTTTTAAGACCATTAAGTAATCCGTAGTACGCAGCCTTCTTTTTATATAACGAATCGAAAGGAAGCGGCCAGTCTTTGCGGTTAAAATAGGACGGTATCCAGCTATTTATGTCGCTAAACTCCCAGGTTGTAATGCCATACTGCTGCGCTGGCGGCACTGTCGCCCGATATGTTGTGGCAATAAACTGGTACATATTAGCTTGCGAAATTTGCAGCGCACTGGTAAAAACAATATTGGCATCGTTGTTTGGGTTTACGGCGATATCCAGCTCTGAGATGTGGATTTTTAAGCCTGTTGCCGCCAATTTTTTTAAAGCATAGGTTATACCGGCGGTATCGGTATTTATGGAAATGTGCATTTGCATACCCAGACCATCGATTGGTATGCCCCTTTTTTTTAAATTTGTTGCCAGGGCAACAATCGAATCGAGTTTTGGCCCACCCCATTCCTGACCATAATCGTTATAAAACAATAACGCGTTTGGGTCTGCCTCGTGTGCATATTGAAAAGCGCGCGCAATATAATCGGGGCCTAAATTTCTTCGCCATAAACTGCCGTCACCGGTATTAACATCTTGGTTACGCAGGGTGCCATTGTCATCGCGAAGAGCCTCGTTCACTACGTCCCACGATGCCACTTGCCCTTTGTAATGTGTAACCTCGGTTTGTATGTGCGTTTTAAACAAGTTTTCCCAGGCTGCCGAATCCCCTTGGAAGGTGAGCACCCAATTTGGTAGTGCCTGGTGCCATATCAAGTTGTGGGCATGTACCCGCATGTTGTTTTGCATCGCAAAAGCAACAATAAAATCGCCATCGGCATAGTTGTACAAACCCTCCTGGGGTTCTACCCAGTTAAATTTTAATTCATAATCGGTAGTAACGCTATTAAATTCGCTAATTAAAACGGCCCGGTATAAATAATTGCCCTTAAGCCCCGGGCTGCCAATAGCCGAGCCAATTGGGAATGGCGCAGATGAATGTAATGTTAAAACAGGCGCTGGTGTTGGGTTCGTTTTCTCCGCGCAGCCCCACAAAAAGGACAGCGCGCATACAATTAGTACATAGCAGTGATTAACTTTCAAAAAAACAGACATTTATGTAAAAAAATATAAACTTAAAAGTATTCATTTTATCACAGAAAGAAGAAGTCAATGTTCTACAAGTTTTGATAGTAGATAATAAGGGCTCTTGCTCATGTTCCGTTTCGGATGCAGTGCGGGCTAATTCTATGCACTTTCACCCCTCGAACCGAAAAAAAACATTTTAGAGTATTGTGCCTGTAAAAACTAAGTTTTTTTGTACATCCAATGTCACTTTCATCATTTTTTGTAACAAAAACAAATACATATTTCCTAAAAGCAACTTTTATATTAATTTTGTAGCTCATACGGCAGGCATTCTCGCTTGCCTTTTGTGATAAGGTTTAGGTTAAGGCATCCGAACAGCGAGTGTAAGGATGCCTTTATTTTTTTATGACTAAAGCCTGAAACAAATCCCGTCCAATATCTTCATCTTCTGCCGATTCCGTTATTTAAAAACTTATTACTCCAGCAATGCTTAGTGTTAAACGTTATAGTAATTTGGCGCGGAGGGCAAAAATCGCTGACTATGCATGATGAACAGTGCACTGCGGTTTAGAGCTCAACGATACCTTCGCATTTGCCTCACAATGGCAAATTGTTTTGTTTGCTATTGTAAACTACCAAAAGGAGGATAGTCATCATTTTTTATTTATCGTGACGGCGTTTTTCCTAATAATTTTATAATAAAACAAGATAATATATATTTGCAAACTCAATTCGGGATGTAGCGTAGCCAGGTATCGCGCCAGCATGGGGTGCTGGAGGTCGGAAGTTCGAATCTTCTCATCCCGACAAAATTGACGCCTATTTTGTCAAAAAACCTATTTATCGCACGTTTTTAGGGGTTTTTCTTTTAGTCTTGCCTCAATTTTTATTCATTTTTATCAAAGAAAACGTGCCTAATCTTAGCACTTTGCTAACGTTCTATTTATTGGCAACGATCAATTGCCATAGGGGTAACTGTTTCATAAATAGTGAAAATAATTCCCACGAAGCAAAAGCAATGTTAGATTTAATTGCGTTATTTTAGAAACACTTATCGCTGCTTATGTTTAATTTTTTTAAAAAGAAGGAACCAAAGAAACCGCAAGAGGCAAATGTTGATCCCAAATACAACTTTAAATGGTATGACATAGGTGGAGGTAATCCATTCAATAAGCGAATATTGGATATTCGGCCCTTTACACAGGAGATGACCTCTACAACCCAAGATCCACTTATCGCTGATTTATTTTTAAGAAGGCGAGAAAGTGTCGGGGACGAATATGCAGGTTTTGAATTCAAAAACCCCAGTTCTATGGAAACACGGCTTCTCTACCCTTACGACGGAGGGGAATTTGAAGGATCCATTTATAAGGCGAAAGCCATGGAAGATAAATGGGATATTTGTGGATGGAATGACATTATTTATTTCGTTAGGAGTTGGACCGGCAATGTGTGCTATAAGGCTTTCATCGTTTATGACGATAAAAGCGTTACCGTTGAGAAGATAGAATATGAGCGGCATTCTGTAACAAATGATGAACAATCCATTGCCATCAATAATGTCCATTTTCTTTTATTAACGTTGGCATTTAAAGCAGTACGCCCCCACAAAATACCCGAACATTTGGTAACGAACGAAGAAATCGCCGCTTATTCATTCTCGTTATTTGGCCGTAATTGCTGGTACGCGACCTACGACGATACTATTGACACCGTAATTATTGCAGAAATTAAATCCTGATATTAAAGCTTATCGAATCGGTTGGGTAAAATGCCAATTGTGCCCGCAAAATCGGCATTGCATTGCTTGTGGCGTCCGGGCCAATTTGCCACATACCGGGCATAGGTTAAAATATACCATATTGGGGCATTCAGTCGAAATTCGCTTTGCGCAGTTTAGGGTAAATGGGATATATCCGTCCGTAGATAATTTAATATCAACGGATCGTCACTGAACCAACCCGTCTTTAAATACATCGGCTACAGTCTTAAATCTTTTGCATCCTCAAGCTTTAGGGTCGATCTAAAATGCCTCAACGCCTGCTTTTCATTTGGAGTCAGCAAATCACTATAATAAACCATAATATATTCAGCTTGTTCTATCGTAATCGCGTCCATATCACAAATATCCAAAAACAAAATAAATTTTCAACTACGCAAATACACCGCGCACTTGCATTTCATCTTTGTAGTGTTGTAGGCGTGCATGGCTAATAAAGAAGGCTATGCACGTCACATTTAGGAGAATAAATTTATATTACCCGTTCAATTTTTAAACGAATGTTACTCACTATATCCACCACACATTTCCCGGCAGATGATTTGAGCTATTTATTGCACAAGCATCCGGGAAAAATACAATCTGTTGATATTTCCGCGGGTAAGGCCCACATCTTTTATCCCGAAGTAAGCAATAAAAGATGCACAGCCGCTTTATTGCTGGATATTGACCCGGTTGGCTTGGTGAGAAGTGTAGGCCCCAAGGGTAACGACTTTGCATTAGAGCAATATGTAAACGACAGGCCGTATGTGTCGAGTTCGTTTATGAGCGCGGCAATAGCCAAAGCTTATTCTTCCGCGCTTAACGGCAAATGCAAGGACAAACCTGAACTGGTCGATGTAGCGATGCCATTTACTATTAAACTGTCGGTATTACCAGTGAAGGGAGGTGAAGCTATATTGAAATTATTGTTTGAGCCCCTGGGTTATGGGATCAACGCGGTGCAACATCCGCTTGATCCGGCCTTTCCGGAGTGGGGCAATAGCCGGTATTTTACTGTAGAACTGAGTAATACGATCACGTTACAACAACTGCTTTCGCATTTGTATGTGCTGATCCCTGTTTGCGATAACGATAAGCATTATTGGGTGAACCATGAGGAGGTTGAAAAACTATTGGCTAAAGGCAAGGATTGGCTGGAAACTCATCCGGCCCGCGAATTGATTGTTCGCCGCTATCTGAAAAATCAACGGTCGTTAGCGAATGAGGCTTTAGGCGTTTTATTAAGCAAGGATGAGGTTGAAGAAGCATCGCCACAGGAGACCGCCATAGAGGTAGCCGGCGACATTGAAGAGCCTCAATTACGCATACACGAATTGCGTTTAAATGCCGCTAAGGAAGAGTTGCTATTGGCTGGTGCAAAACGAGTGGCCGATTTGGGCTGTGGAGAGGGTAAACTCATCAAACTCTTACTGGCCGAAAAGCAATTTGAATTTATTTTGGGTATGGATGTAAGCTATCGTTCGCTGGAGATCGCTAAAGAAAGATTAAAGCTGGATCGCATGTCGGAAAAGCAAATCCAAAGAATACAATTAATACAGGGCTCATTAACCTATCGGGATAAACGTTTAGAAGGCTTTGATGGTGTAGCGTTGGTAGAAGTGATAGAACATTTGGACGAGTCGCGGTTGGCTGCCCTGGAAAGATCGGTATTTGAATTTGCTAAACCCGGCGTATTGGTAATAACTACGCCTAATGCTGAATATAATGTGCTTTTCGCCGACTACCAACAAGGTAAAATGCGCCATAATGACCACCGCTTTGAATGGACACGAAAAGAGTTTGAAGCCTGGAGTAACGATCTGGCACTAAAATATAACTATAATGTGATCTTTAAACCTGTAGGAGATGTGGATCCGGAAGTAGGCGCTTTAAGCCAGATGGCCGTGTTCAGTCGACAGGATAAGGTGGAAGAACAATTTGTATAATTAAATCTATAAGGAACGAAATGTCCACAAACAAAACCATACAAATTCCTGAATTATCACTGGTGGTATTAATAGGTGCTACCGGATCGGGGAAATCTTCTTTTGCCAGGAAGCACTTTAAGCCTACGGAGGTGATATCTTCGGATGCTTGCCGCGGACTGGTAAGTGATGACGAAAATAACCAGGCAGCATCTGCTGATGCTTTCGCTTTGGCCAGATACATAACCGTCTTGCGTTTGAAAAATGGATTAGTAACTGTAATTGATGCTACCAATGTGCAGGAAGAAGCACGTAAGGATTGGATAAAACTGGCCAAAGAATACCATTGCCTGCCGGTAGCCATCATTCTTAATATGCCCGAAAAGGTTTGCGCACAACGTAACGCCTTACGGCCCGACCGCAACTTTGGGGCGCATGTTATACCGCATCATATTTCGCAGTTAAAGCGCAGTTTGAGAAAGTTAAAGTATGAAGGCTTCCGACACATCTATGAATTACGGTCGCCGGAAGAGGTTGATGCAATAACCGGGATTATTCGCGACCCTTTATACAATAACAAAAAGCAGGAAACAGGCCCACTGGATATCATCGGCGATATACATGGCTGTTATGATGAGTTAATAGAGCTACTCGCAGAATTGGGCTATGCCAGCAATGGCGAAACCTGGACACATCCCGAAGGTAGAAAAGTTGTTTTTGCAGGTGACCTGGTCGATCGCGGCCCAAAAACGCCAGAAGTATTAAAATTAGTAATGGGTATGACCGCCGCTGGCTATGCTTATTGTGTACCCGGTAACCACGATATGAAACTGGTGCGCTGGTTTAACGGAAAAAACGTTCAGGCTAAACATGGCTTGCAGCAATCTATTGATCAGTTAAGCCTCGAAACACAGGAATTCAGGGACCAGGCTAAAAAGTTTTTAGATGGCCTGATCAGTCATTATGTATTTGATGGCGGCAAGTTAGTGGTTGCCCATGCTGGTTTAAAAGAAAGCATGCAGGGTCGTGGCTCGGGCGCGGTACGCGAGTTTTGTTTATATGGCGAAACAACCGGCGAGATTGATGAATTTGGCTTACCCGTTCGACATAACTGGGCTGCAGAATATAAAGGCAAGGCCATGGTTGTTTATGGGCATACCCCTGTACCACAGGCGCAATGGTTAAACAATACGATAGATATAGATACTGGCTGCGTATTCGGCGGATCATTAACTGCCTTACGTTACCCGGAGCGGGAACTGGTTTCGGTAAAGGCGGCCAGGGTTTATTGCGAACCAGCAAAACCATTGGGCTATGTAAAAGGACAAACCGGAGCATTGAGTTTACAACAGGAGAATGATAGTGTTTTGGATATTGCTGATTTTACCGGGAAACAAATTGTAGAAACACGTCTGGCTAATAACATCACCATAAGGGAAGAAAATGCGATTGCAGCATTGGAAGTGATGAGCCGCTTCGCCATAAATCCAAAATGGCTGATCTATTTGCCGCCTACGATGAGTCCGTCGAAAACCAGCATACTGGACGACTATCTGGAATTTCCGACCGAAGCTTTTGACTATTATCAGGCAGCGGGTATCAGTAAAGTGGTATGCCAGGAAAAGCACATGGGTTCGAGGGCCGTAGTTATTGTTGGTAAAGATGAAGAAGCCATCAGCAAGGCATTTGGCATAACAGGTGAAGGAATCGGCACAGTTTATACCCGGACAGGAAGGGCTTTTTTTAATGATAAAGGAACTGAGCAGGCGTTGTTGGCAAGGCTGAATACAGCGTTGATCAGTTCGGGATTCTACGACGCTTTTAATTCCGACTGGGTTTGTTTGGATACAGAACTTATGCCATGGAGCGCCAAAGCGCAGTCTTTATTGCAAACACAATATGCTGCGGTAGGTAGCGCGGCGACTCATGCACTAAGCGATGTAATAATGGCTTTGAAACAATTAACCGAACGGGATGCAAACGGGGAAGCACTATTAACAGAATACAGTGAACGTGCACGGGAAGCAACATTGTTCACTACGGCATATCAGCAATATTGTTGGCCGATAAACAGCCTGGATGATTACAAGTTGGCACCCTTCCATATATTGGCATCAGAAGGGAAGCTCTGGGCAAGCGAAAATCATGAATGGCACATGGAGCAAATTAAAAAGATTTGCGACGCCGATCCTGCTATACTATTAGCTACGCCTTATAAGGTAGTTGACTTGAATAATGAAACCACCGTACAGGAAGCCACTGAATGGTGGTTAACACTAACCGACAAAGGCGGAGAAGGCATGGTTGTTAAGCCATACAACTTTATTGAGAAAGACGGTAAAGGGCTAATACAACCTGCGATAAAAATCAGAGGCAAAGAATATTTGCGGATTATTTATGGTCCGGAATATACAGCGCCCGAAAATATCATCCGCTTAAAGTCGCGCGGGTTAAACGCCAAAAGGGGTTTAGCCATGCGGGAATTTGCGTTAGGGATAGAAGGCTTGCAACGTTTCACCGATAAAGAACCACTCCGGCGAGTGCATCAATGTGTATTTGGCGTACTGGCTATGGAAAGTGAGCCCGTAGATCCAAGATTATAAAATGAAGGACAGGAAAGAGATCATCCTGCAAAAGGGTAATTTATGTAACGCTAAATCTGCACCCGTTTAAACGGGACTAAGTCCTATTTCTTTATAATCAACTCTTCCTTAGCCGCCCATAAGCCTATATCTTGTTTGGTAAGTGCCGCCGCCATTAGCTCGGGGAATTTATCGGGGGTGCAGGCGAAAACGGGCACACCCAAATCGGCCAGAAATTGGGCATTACGATGATCGTAGGATGGTGCGCCATCATCATTTAACGCTAATAGTACCACCAGTTGAACGCCCGAGGCAACCAGTTCAACAGCCCGACGGCGCATCTCGTTCACGTTACCGCCTTCATATAAATCGGTAATCAGTACCAGTATGGTGTCGGCGGGTTTGGTGGCTATTTGCTGGCAGTAGGTTAAGGCCGCGTTGATATCGGTGCCCCCGCCAAGTTGCACACCAAATAACAATTCAACCGGGTCAGTGAGTTCTTCGGTCAAATCGGCAACAGCCGTATCAAATACCACCATTTTTGTTTTGATTGCCGGTATGGAAGCCATCACGCTGCCAAAGATACCAGAGTAAACCACCGATGAGCCCATCGAACCGCTTTGGTCCAGACAAAGGATCACATCTTTTAATGATGATCGCCTGCGTCCGTACCCTACCCTGTTTTCGGGTACAATGGTTTGATATTCTGGCTGGTAGTGTTTCAGGTTTTTCAGTATGGTGGCGCCCCAGTTAATTTCATTATGGCGCGGCCGGGTATTCCTGATGCTTTTGTTCAGGCTGCCGGTTATGGCTTGCCGGGTAGGCTCGGCGAGTTTTTTGGTCAACTCATCGACCACCTTGCGTACCACTTGCCGGGCTGTATCTTTTGTTTTGTCGGGGATTACCCGGCTTAAAGTCATTAAGGTGGCAACCAGGTGTACATCGGCCTCAATATTTTCCAGCATTTCTTTTTCAAAAAGCATCTGGGTTAAATTGAGGCGTTTAAGCGCGTCCTGCTGCATGACCTGTACCACGCTGGCCGGGAAAAATGTGCGGATATCACCCAGCCAACGGCTCACATTTGGCGACGATGCACCCAGCCCGCCACTTTTATCGCTATCATATAAAGCTTCCAGCGTGCGGTCGACTTTCAAATCGGCTTCATCGAGGTCAAATTGAGTGCCTTCTTGTTGATGACCGCCCAATATCAACCGCCATTTACGCAAGTGTTGTGGTTCAATTTCCATTTAGTTCTGTTCGATTAGTGGTTAAACCCAATAGCTCCATTATTACTGGCAGTCCTTTCCTGGCCCTTTCATCATCAAAGTTTGGGGTAATACTATGATGCAGTTGCCCGGTAGTGTTGCCTGTGCGTACTTTTTCGCCCAACTTCCGGCGTTCAGGAGTTGAAAAGTTGGCGAATGTTCGGCGCAGCAGGGGCAGCACCTGCATAAAAGTATCATCACTTAAACCCGAAACCCAATTGTCGATCACCGCCCAAAGGTCCTGATCGAGTAATAATAAAGTACCACTGCCCTTTAAAAAACCTTCGAGCCAGGCCGCCGAAATAACAGGCGCGGTAGCCGACGACATCGCGAAGCCAAAGTATTTCATCAATTGGTCGGCGCTTAGTAATTTGCCATCGTTAAGCAAGCGGGTACTATAGCCGCCAATTACCGGGGATGTACCTTTATTGCCTGCTATATGTTGCAAGGTTTGTTGCCAGCCCGAAATGGTTTCGGGCTCCTGCAATAAGTTAATGCCATCGTTCAATTTATAAAACAGCCCGAGTAATTTTTGGGCAGCGTCATCGTCAATAGCTACACAAGCATTCGGCAGACTGATACAAATTCGGGTAATAATACTGCTGATGATACTCAACACCACCGTGGCATCCGTTTTACGCACGTTACCGTAGCGGGCCACGGTAATTAAACCGGGCACAATTTCCATCAGCTCAATAATGTCTGCCGAGGCAGCGGCTAAATTATTCAGCCGATAGATCAATATCTCGATAGCATCCGGCAGCTCTGCGGGAATGCTTTTTTCGAGTAAATCACTAATTACTTTCAGGTTTGTAGTTTCCTTCGCCTGGTTTAAGACACTATTGGCTGTGGCCTCTAAAACAGTGTTGCCTAAATTGCCGCGTTCTATAATTTCAACCGAATAACCAGGGTCCCATTGCAGGCGCCATTGCTCTTTAAATGTTCCCTTGCCAGCTACATATTGCTGTTGCCCCCATTTAATGCCCAATAAGTTTAGCCGGTGCAAAAAAACACTCCGCTCCAGATCGGTTTCTTTACGCAGATCGAGGGTATAGTCTTTAAAATCGGCGGTAGGGGGCAGCCTTAATTTCTTTTGCAATTTTTCAATATCGAGTTGCAGGGGCGGCTTGGGTATTTCTACCGGGACTTCGCCTATTTGATGCCCCACGATAAGCTCCTCATGCACCAGCTTTAGCAGGATACTTTCGCCATTACCTAACACACTTAGTGTGGCTTCGTTTAGTTCCTCCAAACCCGCCTTCGACAAACCACGCAGTGAGGCCAGCGATTCCGCCAAGCGGACCGCCTCTATAATATGCGCCACCGAAGTGTCCATTTGTTGTTTTCGGAAGAGTTGGGCCACATGGGCCATCCACAAAGTGCCATCGTCGTTCGGGTGGTGCCAAACGTGGTTATACCAGCCCGGCGAGTTAATACCCGCGCCATAACCGCTGTAAAAACTTAAACGGTTAAATGTCCAGGGTATCCAGGTGCATTCTGTTTTTGTTTTGGGCAGGCCTTTCAGCAATTCGTTATCATCTTTTTGCGACGATTTATTTTGCAGCGCGGGCACATGCCATGCCCCGCAAATAACGGCTATGGTATGGAACATTTCCTTTTCGGCCTGCCGGATAGCTCGGCGCATATAAGCTTCGCGGAAACGCTCCAATTTTTTATCTTTTTGAGGTAAGCTTTCGCGGAGGGCTTGCATGGCCTCGCCTACCGCGTCAAATACCTCATCGTTATTTAAACGGTATTCGAACGTATGTTCCCACCATTTTTCGTCGTCGGCAAACCCGGCAGCATCCGACAGGTAACTGATCGGCCTTTTATATAATTGCCCGTAAGATTGCGCTTCTAAATTAATATGATCCGGTTTAACCGGGATGTCTTGCTCTTTTTCTTCCGCCTGTTCTTTCTCTATCAGCATTTGATTGCCTGCCGGCAGATCCATAAAACGCACGTGGATGTTCTGCTTTTTTGCATAAAGTATCGCCTGCCATTCGGGCGAAAAATCGGCAAAAGGATAAAATACCGATCGCTGCGGGTCATCGGGTTGATAGCAGAGCAAGGCCACCGGCGGTTTTAAATCCTGGTGACCAACCCATTGCAGCATAGCATCCGCCTCCGGCGGGCCTTCCACCAGTACAATATCCGGTTTAACCGATTCCAAAAACGCTTTCACATTCCTTGCCGAACCGGGGCCGTGGTGACGTATGCCTAATATATTTATTGCCATAATTTAAAATCACTCCTAATTAAATGCTTGTTATCAGCGATCTTTTTCTGCGCATCTTTTAATTTCATGCCGTTAAAGGTTTCCATAAACCTACCAAATATCACCCTCAAAAACAAACGTATTTTCTTTAGCTTTATACCAATGAAAAAAACTATCATGTATCCCTGCTGTTTTGACAAAGCAACAAGGATTTTTGAAGATTTAAAACAATTTAACAATGACTGATAATTTAACAGTCCCGCCCGATTATCGCTTAACCTTAACCGAAATTGTTGAGGCAGTAAATAAAGCAAGGTACGACAGTTTCAAGGCCGTAAATACCCATTTGGTGTCCCTTTATTACATTATTGGTAAAACAATAACCCAAAAGCAACAAAATAGCCTTTGGGGCGATGGGGTTGTTGAGAAATTAGCAAAAGACCTACAAGCCGAGTTTACTGGAGTTCGCGGTTTTTCTGCCCGGAATATATGGCACATGAAGAAATTTTACGAAAAGTATACGGGAAGCCCAAAACTGCAGACACTGTCTGCAGAAATAACATGGAGCGCCAATGTGCTGATTATGGAGCATTGTACAACCGAAGCCGAGTGTGAATTTTATCTTCGCCAGCACATACAAAATGTGTGGTCGGTACGCACGTTGGAAAAAAAATTAAAACTCAACGAATATCAGAATGTATTAAACAACCAAACAAATTTCTCACAAGTATTGAGGCCGGGCGATACCGAAACCGCCATTTTAGCTATAAAAGACAACTATAATCTTGACTTTTTAGAACTCACAGAAAAGCATAAGGAAAGACAATTGGAAGATGGCATTGTAAATAATATTATTAAGTTTTTGAACGAAATGGGTGGCTTGTTTGCTTTTTTGGGCCGACAGGTAAAAATCGAACTAAACGAAAAAGAATACTTTATTGATTTGTTGTTTTATCACCGGGTGTTAAAATGTTTGATAGTGGTTGAACTTAAAACAATTGAGTTTGAACCCGAACATGTGGGGAAAATGCAATTTTATTTAACCATGGCAGATGAGCAGTTACGCAAGGAAGACGAAAAGCCATCAATCGGGATCATCATTTGCCGGTATAAAGATCGCACATTAGTTGAGTACACCCTCCGTGATATAAGCCGTCCGATTGGCGTAGCTACTTATACTTATAGTGAACTTCCTTCCGCTTTAGCCAAATACCTGCCCAGCGACGCTGAATTCGATACTAATTTTGGTATATGATATATTTGACGCGGTGCGCCAAGAATTGAGTTGGACACATTGTGATATTAAATCATATTCAAAAATTCCTTTTGTCGTAGCCACGCTTTACAAATCGCGGCAAGCGCGGTAAATATCGCTCCAGCCATCCCGGGGTTTAACTACGGTTTCCAGGTATTCCTGCCAAACCAGCTTATCCTGCACCGGGTCCTTGATTATGGTACCGATGATGCTTGCCGCAAGGTCGGCGGCTTTCAATTGGCCGTCGCCAAAATAAGCAGCCATCGATAGGCCACTGTTCACCACCGAAATAGCTTCGGCAGTACTTAGTGTACCTGTCGGGATTTTAATTTTGGTCTTGCCATCCAGCGTAACCCCACTCCGCAATTCGCGGAAAATGGTTACTATCCGGCGGATTTCCTGTAAAGCAGGCGGTTCGGCGGGCAGCTCCATTACTTTTTCGAAACTTTCTACCCTGCGGCGCACAATATCAATTTCTTCTTCGATAGAGTCGGGCAACGGCAAAATCACGGTATTGAAACGGCGTTTCAAAGCACTCGACAATTCGTTTACCCCCTTATCACGGTTATTGGCTGTGGCGATAATATTGAAACCCTTGATGGCCTGCACTTCCATATTAAGTTCGGGGACGGGCAATGTTTTCTCGGACAAAATAGTGATCAGCGTATCCTGCACATCTGCACCGATACGGGTTAGTTCTTCTAAGCGGACGATCTTACCATCTTTCATGGCCCGCATTACCGGCGTTTCTACCAGGGCGCCCGCTGATGGTCCTTCGGCAATTAGCCGCGCGTAATTCCAGCCGTAACGTACCGATTCTTCACTGGTACCCGCGGTTCCCTGTATAATCAGGGTCGAATCGCCGCTTACCCCAGCGGCCAAATGCTCGCTTACCCAGCTTTTGGCTGTTCCGGGCAAACCGTATAATAGCAAAGCCCGGTCGGTAGTGAGCGTTGCCACCGCAATTTCTATGAGTCGGCGGTTACCAATATATTTTGGAGATACCACAAAGCCGTTTTTGAGCTTACCACCGATAAGGTAGGTAACTACCGATTGCGGCGAAAGCACCCAGTTGGCCGGACGCTTTTCGGTGTCTTGTTTTTTTAGTTCTTCCAGTTCGTGTGCAAATAATTGCTCTGCATGTTGACGTAATAGCTGTGACATGTGAAAGTGTTTATGCGTTAAAAGCTTGAAGCGTTTGTTGCTTTAAGCCAAGTAATTTAATTAAATGATTGCGGTTTTCGTGCCATGCCTTTTGATTGCTGGCATCTTTAGGCTCAATTTTTTCAAGCGAATTTAGAATGTCAACTGGAATAAGCATTATCTGGTTCCAAAAAAAACCGAGGTTGTACTTGTATGGATAATTAACCATATATTCAATAATAGCTTTGGCGAATTCACTGCCCCATTCCTCCCGGCAGGTTATTGCAGCATCAATAGTATTTTGGGAATCATTTTGAAAAAATCTAAACATATAATTATCTCGTTGCTGTACTGCCAACTTATTAATAAAATCAGGATAAAAGTCGGCTTGATTTAACAAATAGGGTATCCAACTATCGGCATTAAATGTTGTTACAGCTTTAGCTAAGGCCCCCATTTGCGATAAGGCGTACTTCTCGAAATAGCTTACCACTTCGGCTGGTGTCGCGTCGAACTGCCGTTCCCAAAATGAAGGCGGAACGGAAGCGATCAACTGGTAAATAACATAGCTTTCAT
>Ga0364867_10543_pt1 | contig 18834 bp, 19 predicted proteins | sample ExccelAu500001D4_3_FD_206915 | JGI IMG/M metagenome (GOLD analysis project Ga0364867, IMG submission 206915) | Enriched cells from Trout Bog Lake Hypolimnion, Wisconsin, USA - BchlTB.Aug13.5000.01.D4 | ecosystem: Environmental > Aquatic > Freshwater > Lake > Hypolimnion/Profundal zone | place...
AAGAGTTTGTATAAATCCTTTTTCAATACTTCTGAAATATTCCATGCGCGCCAACGCCAGAAGTAAAGACCCAAAGCAAATGTGGCAGGAACAATATAGGCAAAAGATTTTGAGAGTAAGGCCAAGCCAATACAGAAAGCGGCAAGTAAGGGAAAGACTAGCTTGGATTCAAATGCAGACTTGCCCCAATAGAGCAGAGCTAAAAATGGAACACTTAACCAAAAGACTTCAGGTGGGTCCGTTAAGAATGGACGTCCATATCGATAAGTAGCAAAAAAAGAAAGCCAAACTAGGCCGGCTAATAAACCTGTTTTGGTATTTCCGCTAAAACGACGAACCGCCAAAAACAAGAGTAACGCTGTTAAGGCGGTGTAGAGAACACTAGGCCAACGTAATGCAAAAAGGGTCCAGTGCGCACCCCATTGAGTACTCGCAATTCCCTCCCAGAAAATAAGAGGCGGTTTGGTATTTTTTAAACCTTCCATCTCAGATTGCAATGGCAACCATTGGCCGGCATCAGCCGTCATTCGCACAATGTGCATGTAGGGATACTCATCCCCGTTTTTAGGGGCAAAGCGACTGTCCAAGCCATACAAATAGGTAAAGATGGCTAAAAGTGCAATGAGGATCGTATTTCGGAGGGAAAGATTACTTCGCATGACTCTAGTTTATAGGGCTTATTCAGAGACCTGAAATAATGAACCGTCATTTTTATAATTTTTAGGGTCTTTTGGGGCGCTTTCCCCTTGTTTGTAAATTACTTGTTTAAGATCATGGTGATCCTCAGAGCAAAATAGCATCTTTCATTGCCAACCGAAAAAATGTTAAAGATTATTTACATGAACACAATTCTTCAGCGACTAGGCTTCTTAGCCCTAGTTTTTGTTGCTCCAATGCAATGGAGCGGTTTGAGCTTTGCCCAAAACATCGACAACGCCACTGAGCTATATCAAAGCTCACTTGCATCGACTTGCGCAAACTGTCACGGCACCGATGGCAAGGGAGTCATCAATGGTGGTATTCCATTAATTAACCATTTAAATAGCGAGCAAATGCTCAAGGAGCTAAAAGGGTATAAATCAGGCACTCGAGAAGGCACCATCATGCCCCAGTTAATGAGGGGCTACTCTGATACACAGCTTGAAATCCTCTCCCAGCAACTCGGCAAGAAAGAATAAAGGGCTCACCATGGATCGTAGAAAATTCCTGAGTCAAAGTGCTGCCAGCCTTGGAGTGCTTGCTGGCTTTTCAAGTCAGGCCCAAGCCAGTCTTGAGAAGGCTCAAATTGTGGTGATTGGCGGCGGTTATGGCGGTGCCACGGCAGCCAAATATGTACGCCTCTTCTCCAATAATACGGCGCGGGTAACCCTCATTGAACCCAACCCTGCATTTATCTCCTGCCCACTCTCCAATCTAGTCGTTGGAGGGACTCGAACGCTAAGCGAACTCACCACCTCTTACGACAGCCTGCGAACCCGACATGGCATCACCGTAATACAAGATAGCGTAATGAGTATCGATCCTGATAAAAAGACGCTTAGACTTCGCTCCGGAAAATTCCTTCGATATGACAAAGCGATTGTCTCGCCTGGAGTGAGTTTAATCATGAGTAGCATCGAAGGCTTGGCTCAAGCAAATCAAGCCGGTGTCACCTTGCAGGCCTGGAAAGCCGGCCCCGAAACCATAGCACTTCATCGACAAATTGCGGCAATGCCTGATGGCGGCACATATGCCCTGAGCATTCCTGAGGCACCCTATCGCTGTCCTCCAGCACCTTATGAGCGCGCATGCCTAGTCGCTGAATATCTCAAAAGACATAAGCCCAAATCTAAAGTATTAATTTTGGATGCTAATCCAGATGTCACTTCCAAAGGCGCTTTATTTAAAAAGGTTTGGGCAGAACAATATTCTGGGATCATTGACTACCTCCCAAATCATCGCGTCATTGGAGTAGATGCCAAAACAAAAACGATGAAACTGGAAGTAGATCAGGATATGAAAGCAGATGTGCTTAATTTACTACCCGATATGCGTGCCGGTGAAATCGCTGTGAATACAGGCTTAGCAAACTCGAATGGTCGGTGGGTCAATGTGGACTTCATTAACTTTGAATCGACTGCGCATAAAGATATTCATGTAATTGGCGATGCTATTCAGATTGCGCCTTTAATGCCTAAGTCTGGGCATATGGCCAATCAACAGGCAAAGGTTGCTGCCGCCGCGATCGTTGCTGAGCTAAACAACTGGGAGGTCAACCCAGCGCCTGTTCTTGCAAATGCCTGTTACAGCTTTGTCAATGACAGACAGGTTGTTCATGTTGATAGCGTTCATCAATACAATGCTAGCGAGAAGACCTTTAAGGTCGTCCCTGGTTCTGGAGGCCTTTCTTCTGAGCCATCAAGCCTCGAGGGAATTTATGCGTGGGGCTGGGCGCACAATATTTGGGCTGACTGCTTAGCCTAATACAACTCTATACTCAAACTTAAGGCGACCAAGATTGCCTTAGCCTTGGAACGACTAAAGCAATAAAGGTTCATCAGGGCTTAGCCCTCCCATCTGATAGGGGTGCGCACCCCTATTCAAGCAACTTCTGACATAGTCAATACTGGTGCGTAAAGCGTAATAGTCGCCGGACATACTTTTGGGAACCTTTAATTTCAGAGCTTCGTACTCCAGCTTATCCAGTTTTTGGAGATACTCGCCCTTTAGCTCTGGAGTAGAGCCTTCAGTTAATTCTTGTTCATAGGTTTTCAAAGTGCCGTAAAGAATATTGATTCTTCTGCGCATCCTTTTACTCCGATACCCAGGCAAGGTCAGTAAAACAGGGTAAGCAAGCGCACAAAATGGCAACATGACAAATACCAGGCGATTAATTAACTCCGCTAGCCAAAACGGAAAATATTGCATCAATAGTGGAGAACCATTTTTTTCAAAATGGACTGCCACAGGGCTCTCTGGTAATCCTGAGTTTTTGAAAGCCGGAAATTCTCCTCGGTTCGCAAAGAAAGAGGCTTTGCCGTTAATCTCCCGAGCCGCTTCTAAGAATAAAAATTGAATCGCAGGATGCATCCGATCGTCAATTAAAAGATGGGTGGTTGTAGCCAATAATTTAATGTCTTGATCTGGGAAATTCCGAATTAAGCTAAAGCCCCCTGTAGGCACTTTTAAGATTTGCAAAAATGGGAGTAGCTTGGCATAAGCATCAGCACGACTAAATCGGGCTAGGCGTAAGCTTGGATCATTAAGCAAAGTCTGCACATTGGGAGCTTCATATTGATCAACAATAAAAATTCCGTCCAATTCGCCCTTTTGAAGGGCTTTTACAGCCTGGGCGCCTGGCAAATTAACAATATGCGGGCCCTTCTCTAATCCAGAAATTTTTAAGATATGCATTGCCTGGGCATAAGTACCGCTACCCGGAATTCCAACAGAAATCCTTGCATTTACAAACTTCGCCATTTGGACGTGCAGATTTTTAAAATCATTGGACTGCACATTACTACCGCGATAAAAAAACCAGATAGGATCGTAAGCAATCGCACCTAAAGACTGAATGCCTTCAATGCCGCTCGAATTAATGATGCCGGCCTGCACAAAAGCTGCTTGCACGGGATCTTTACGGTCTGCCAAACGCGCTATATTTTCTTGAGCTCCCATCGTGGGGGCTAGTTCAAGTGTGATGCCTTTCTTTTTAAAGAATTCGGCATACTTCTTTCCTAGCTCTTCATAAGAACCTCCAGCTGATCCAGTAGCTAAGATCACATGCCTGGGAGGCGGGGGATCGGCATACCACCAGAAGCCTACTAATAGCAGGATTAAAAAAATCAAAATGGGCCAGGTTTCTACTAAAAACTGGGTGAAATCACTCCACTTTTCCTCTACAGTCTCTACGAGACCTAAGAAAGTGTCTTTAATGTCCTGATTAATAGATCCCATAGCTTGCCAATCAGCAAATATATCAAAAGCTAATGATAATAGGCATAAGCATCTCCACTAAAAACCAGAAAAAACCATGCTCCACCTCAGAAAATCCCAAGACCGCGGTTATGCCGACCACGGCTGGCTAAAAAGCTTCCATTCCTTTTCCTTTGCTGGGTATCACGATCCACGGTTTATGGGCTGGGGCAATTTACGCGTCGTCAATGAAGATCGTGTTGCGGCTGGAATGGGTTTTGGTAAGCACGGTCATCGCAATATGGAAATCATCAGTTATGTGCTTTCTGGGGAGCTCGCCCATGAAGACAGCATGGGAAATGTCAAAGGGATTCCCCCGGGAGATGTTCAGCGTATGAGTGCCGGGACTGGAGTTACCCATAGCGAATTCAATCACGCTAAAGATCAAACCACTCACTTTTTGCAAATTTGGATTGAACCCAACACTACTGAAATTCCCCCAAGCTATGAACAAAAAACCATTCCCGTGGAAGCAAAAACCGGGAAACTGGCTTTGATAGCCTCTCCAGATGGGTTCGATTATTCAGTCAAAATTCATGCAGACGCCAAAATGTATGCTGGCATATTTGATGGGTCTCAAAGCGCAAACCTTGCAATTGACCCAAAACGTAAAGCTTACGCACACCTTATTCGTGGAGCGATCAATGTCAATGGAGTCACCCTTACCGCTGGCGATGCCCTTCTCATTGAGAATGAAGACCAAATATCCCTCAGCCAAGGGGAAAATGCTGAAATACTGGTCTTTGATTTAGCTGCCTAAGACCACCCTCTAAAGCTCTACCGCACCCCTGCGGGGACTGTAGAATTAGTAGTATTGGCCTTATTAAGACTTAACCAGACTCATACAGGACTTACCCAAGCTTATGAAATTCAGGGACTACTACGAAACACTAGGTGTAGCGCGAGGCGCAACCGAAGCCGAAATTAAAACCGCTTACCGCAAGCTGGCCCGTAAATACCATCCAGATGTCAACAAAGAGACTGGCGCTGAGGACCAATTTAAAGAAATTGGTGAAGCGTACGCTGTTTTAAAAGATACGGAAAAACGCGCCGCCTATGACCGTATGGGTGCCAACTGGAAAAATGGTCAAGATTTTCAACCTCCTCCGAATTGGAATGAAGGCTTTGAATTTTCTGATGGTGGATTTGGTGGAGGCCACGGTGGTTATGGTGGCGGTTATGAAGGCGATCAAAGTGAATTTTTTGAATCCCTCTTTGGCAGAGGCAAACATCGCGCGGGTGGACGTGGAACCGGGCGTCAAGGTATGCACTTCAAGGGCCAGGATCACCACGCTAAGATTTTGATTGATCTGGCCGATGCCTACAACGGGGCTAAGCGCACGATTTCTCTGCACATGCCTGCGCAAGATGCGAGCGGGCATGTAAGCACACAAGAACGCAAACTTGATGTCAGTATTCCCAAGGGCATCAAGGCTGGGCAAAGTCTGCGCTTAAGCGGCCAAGGCGGTCCTGGTGTCGGCGAAGGTGGTTCTGGTGATCTTTATCTAGAAATTGATTTCCATCCAAACCCCTTGTATCGCATAGATGGAAAAGATGTGCATCTGGACCTGCCACTCGCACCTTGGGAGGCTGCGCTAGGTACCACCGTTAATGTACCCACCCCCTCTGGTTCCACTTTGGAATTAAAGATTCCCGCAGGCACCGCAACCGGTCGTAAGATGCGCCTCAAAGAAAAAGGGATTCCAAGTAAAGAGCCGGGTGACTTTTATGTAGTCCCCACCATCGTTCTCCCAAGCGCTCAAACCGATGCCCAAAAAGAAGCCTATCAAAATCTTGAGAAGGCTTTTGATTTCAACCCCAGAACTCACTTGAAGGGATGATTGCCATGACACAAAATCACATCACCTGGATTGAAGGCACTGTTGTAGAAAATGAAGTGCATCTGACTATTGTTGAGTTATCGCATGCGGCACGCACACCAGAGGAATCGATTATGGAATGGGTTTCTGAAGGAATCCTTAGTCCTGCTGGCTCATCCCCACAAGACTGGCGTTTTAGCGGTGAATCACTCAAAACAGCCAGAACTGCTGCACATTTAGCTCATGATCTGGAGCTCAATACTCCGGGGATTGCATTGGCCTTAAATCTGCTTGGAGAGATCGCTCAATTGCGCAGTCGACTCCAACGTGAAAGCCAAGGTTAATTTACTTTGAGCACTGAATTACTCAAACCCAGCACCAAACAAACTAACGACATCAGCCTATTTTCCGCAACCGCTTTAGGTATTGGCGGAATGATGGGCGCAGGGCTTTACTCCCTACTTGGCTTAGCGAGCTCTCATGCGGGGACACATGTCCCTTTAGCTTTTTTAATCGGGGCTATTGCCGCCTCCTTCTCTGTTTACTCTTACGCCAAGCTGGGGGCAACTTATCCCAGTAGTGGCGGCGCAGCAACCTTTACCGTTATGAGCTTTGGTCCCGGCATTATTTCTGGTGGCCTGAACTTATTTCAATACCTTGCCTATTTAATTGCTGCCGCGCTTTATGCCGCTGGTTTTGTGGAGTACACCAATACTTTATTTGGTGGTGATCTCTCACCCGTTCTACTGAGATTGATTACCGTTGCAATTATTGTCATTTGTGCATTTATTAATCTACTCGGACCAAGTCTGGTTGGGCGTGCCGAGACATTTGCCATTGGGCTAGTAGTGATTAGTCTGCTTGTTTTTTCTGCCATGGGTTTTCATCAGGCCAATTTCAGTACATTTTCTATGGGCGGTGGATCGATTGAAGGTATCGCAGTAGCAGCAGGCCTTCTTTATATTAATTTCCAGGGATTTGGAGTGGTAACAAATTCTTCCTCAGCCATGAGACAACCTCAAAAAGAACTGCCTGTAGCGATGTTCTCTGCACTCATACTGGTCACTATCGCTTATCTAGCGGTAAGTAGCGCAGTTGTCTTGTTGATGCCCTTAAGCTCTATACAAGCGCATAACGGCCATGTATTGGCCGAGGCTGGACAGATAGTCGCTGGAAAAATGGGCTTGATTCTTATCAGCATCTCCGCTCTCTTAGCCTGTGCAGCTGCTGTCAACGCTACTATTTTCGCGGCATCCAATATTGCCGCTGACGTCGCTAAAAAAATTGAGGTCTCAGCAGTATTGGGCAACAGAATACTAAAAAATAATCTGCATGCGCTTACCGTCTCTTCAATCGGTGTAATTATTTTGGCTTTAATCTTCCCGCTCAATGAAGTGGGTCAGATGGCTAGCTTGGCATTTCTTTTAGTCTATGCAGCCATTACTTATGGGCATATTCGGATTCACCAAAAGACCGGGGCTAATCCCAAAATTTTATGGTGTGCGATTGTGATCAACTTAAGCCTATTTACTGCGCTCTTTTTGAACACGATAAAAACGGCGCCCTCAAGCGCCATTTCATTGATCATTGCACTGTTTTTATCTTTTGGTATTGAAACTGTCTACCGTCTAAAGAAAAAAGCAGAAAAGAACAAACCAAAAGACTAGAGACTAGGTACCAGAACGCTCCAATAGCAATTCCCAGCGTTGGAGCTTTTGGTCTAAGTCGGTAGTAATCTCCGATAGACGGGCCTGCATACTAGCGGCGAGATCCGGCTCATTTTTATAGAGATCGGGATTGCTCATGCTAATACCAATTTCTGCTTGTTCTGTTTCGAGAGTTTCAATTTGCAAAGGCAACTTCTCAAGCTCTTCTCGCTCTTTGCCATTGAGCTTTTGCGCCCCACTTTTTGCAGGAGCAGCCTTTACTTCAACCTTCACTTCAGCTTTTGACTCTACTTTAGACTCAGCTTTTTCAGATGCTTTTGCGCTTTGCCCAGTTTTACTACCTGAATTTGCAGCACGAATTTTGTCTGAACGGGCTTTTTGGATTTTCCAATCCTCATAGCCACCTTCATATTCGCGCCAGAAGCCATCACCTTCATTGGCAATAATGCTAGTGACTACGTTATCTAAGAAATAACGATCATGACTCACTAAAAATACTGTGCCTTTGTATTCTTGAAGCAATTGCTCCAACAAATCCAAAGTATCAATATCTAAGTCATTAGTTGGTTCATCTAATACCAATACGTTGGCCGGCCTTGCAAATAAACGGGCCAACAACAAGCGATTCCGCTCGCCACCAGATAAGGTGCTTACTGGAGAATTTGTTCTCTCAGGCGCGAATAAGAAATCGCTTAAATAACTTTTTACATGCTTCTTATTGCCATTGATTTCAATCCACTCGCTACCAGGGCTGATGTAGTCCTCAAGGGACGCATTGAGATCAAGACCTTCACGCATTTGATCAAAGTAAGCAACCTCGATTCGAGTACCCATTGTTGCGGTACCAGAGTCAGGGGCAATCGTTCCGAGAATGAGTTTGAGCAAAGTGGTTTTGCCTGCGCCATTGGGGCCAAGCAATCCAACCTTATCTCCACGCAAAATAGTCGCTGTGAAATCCTGAACAATTGGACGATCGTATGACTTAGACACATTTTGTAAATCTGCGACGATCTTACCGCTACGATCTCCTGCGGATACGGCTAATTTCACCTGACCAACAGCGTCACGTCTTTGGGAGCGGCTAGTGCGAAGATTTTCTAAGCGAGCAATACGGGCAACACTTCGTGTGCGTCTAGCCTCAACGCCTTTACGAATCCAGACTTCTTCTTGAGCCAGCAACTTATCGGCCCGCGCATTTGCCAGAGATTCAGAATTCATCTCCTGATCTTTTAATACTTCATAGGCCGTGAAGTTGCCTGGATAGGTACGTAAAATACCGCGGTCTAATTCAACAATTTGCGTACAAACGTTATCCAAGAAGGCGCGATCATGGGTAATGAGAATGACCGAACCCTTATATTCTTTGAGCAACTCCTCTAACCAGGAAATAGAATCTAAATCCAGATGGTTGGTAGGCTCGTCCAACAATAGAACATCTGGCATTTCTACTAAAGCGCGCGCTAAGGCAACCCGCTTTTTAGTACCCCCAGATAAGGTGTTGATTTTGACATCGGGCTCTAAATGAAGGCGATCTAGTGTTTCATGAACACGCTGCTCCCAATTCCAGCCACTTACAGCTTCTAGTTGCGACTGAACCTCATCTAAGCGATTGTGAGAGGCATCGTCCCACTCACCCACACTCAGAGCCTCATATTCTTCACGCAAGGCCTTAGCTTGGGCTACGCCCTTAGAAACGGCTTCAAAAACGGTTTCTTCAGCTTCAAATATTGGCTCTTGAGGAACATAGGCAATACGCAGACCTTGCTGGTACTGCAAAAGCCCGTCATCGAGTTTTTCTATGCCAGCCAAGATCTTCAATAGAGAAGATTTTCCGGTGCCATTACGGCCAATTAAGCCAACACGCTCCCCAGATTCGAGAGAAAAAGCAGTGTTTGCGAGGAGGTCAACGTGGCCAAAAGCCAGTTTTGCATCAGTGAGTACGATTAAAGCCATGGCGACATTATCGTCGCTTAAGTAAAAGATGTCAGAATTCACGTCAGAATGGCATTCAGAAGTAGAATTTCTAGAAGATCTAGGCACCCATGACTTGTAAATTAACCCCCACCGCTCCACGCCTTATTCTATTTGCGGGACATGCCGGCACGGGGAAGTCCACTTTAGCTAAAAGAGCCCTACCCCTGATTGTTGAAAAGACGGGGGAAGACTTTTTCTTTTTAGATAAAGATACGGCTTATGGGGCTTTTAGCGCCCAGATGATGAAACTCACTACCAATAACCCCAATGATCGAGATAGTCCTTACTACCTGGAAAATATCCGTGATTGGGAATATTTAGGCCTCATTGATATCGCCCGTGAAAACTTACAAATTGGCGTAAATGTCATTTTGGTAGGCCCTTTCTCAAAAGAGATCGCAAGCGGCAAGATGTTTAACGCACAAGCTTTGGGTGTTCCCAACGAAACTAGTATTCGGATAGCCTGGATTGAGCTAGATATAGAAGAAGCCAAGCGCCGCATGGAAAAACGCGCAGATCCAAGGGATGAGTGGAAGCTTCAACATTGGGAAGAGTATGCCAAGCGCAGAACGGAACTCCCTCAGCATCCCTCAATTCAAGGCTTTGATAATTTCAGTTTTGACGAAAATAAATTTGGCAGACTGATCGATCATCTGACATCCTAATTCTTCACAGTCAATACTAGAGCACCTTGGAGTAAGTACCACGTGCCTGGGTTTCCCGTAGGTGACGATCAAAGGTCATAGCCACCCGCCTCGCCAGTAGTCGACCTTTAATGGGAACAATCATGGTCTTGCCATCCCACTCGAGAAGCCCCGCCTCTTCCAAGCTTTTAAGCTCCTCCAATTCAACTTTGAAGTAATCCTCAAAAGCAATACGATGAGCTTTAGCGAAGGCCTGTGTATCAAGAGCAAACTGACACATCAGCTCACCAATCAATTCACGACGCAAGAGATCGTCTTTATCTAGATGCATTCCCCTTAAAACCGGTAAATGCGCACTATCAATCGAAGCATAGTACTCATCCAGAGTTCTCACGTTTTGAGAATAACAATCATCGACCTTGCCAATTGAAGAAATCCCAAAGGCCAAGAGATCACACTCAGCCTGAGTTGAATAGCCCTGGAAGTTACGATGAAGCTTGCCTTCTTTTTGAGCAATCGCTAATTCATCATCAGGTTTGGCAAAGTGGTCCATTCCGATAAAGACATATCCAGCCCGACCAAGGCGCTCTATCGTATTGGAGAGGATATTTAATTTATCAGCAGCCGGCGGTAAATCCGCCTCTGAAATCCTGCGTTGCGGCTTAAAGATGTGCGGAAGATGGGCATAGTTATAAACTGATAAACGGTCCGGAGCCATTTCCAAAACAGTATCAACCGTTTCCTTAAAGGTCTCTGGAGTTTGCTTTGGCAATCCATAAATTAAGTCCACGCTACGCGACTTAAAGCCATACTTTCGAGACCAATCCATCACGGCACGCGTTTCTTCAATAGTCTGAACGCGATGCACCGCTTGCTGGACTTCCAAGTTAAAGTCCTGTACTCCTAAACTGATACGGTTAAATCCAAGTTCGGCCAAAAGCGCAATATCCGCTTCAGTTACCCGCCGCGGATCAATCTCAATGGAATATTCGCCGCCTGGCAAGAGTTCAAAATGCTCACGGGTGTGATGCATCAACTCTGTCATCTCATCATGCGATAGAAAAGTTGGCGTACCACCACCCCAATGTAGCTGCGTAATGGGGATTTTTTTCTGCGCGCCCATAGCTGCGCAGACCATCGCCATTTCCTTAGCTAGATATTTAATGTACTTAGCGCTCCGCCCGTGGTCTTTAGTGATGATCTTGTTACAACCACAGTAGTAGCAAATATTTGGGCAAAACGGTAAATGAAAGTACAAAGATAAAGGATCGTTAGTTTTAGATACTCGATCTAAGGCGCCCAGGTAATCCGCCTCAACAAATTGATTATGAAATCGATCTGCGCTCGGATAAGAGGTATAGCGCGGCCCATTGATGTCAAATTTTTGCAATAACTCCGGATGAAATAACACTTCTTTTTCATCCTGAGGAGCTTCATTGGTTACTGTGGAAACGGCAACATTAATCATGGGATTGATGAAAGAGCTCATGTGGGGGGGGTGATGAATCTTCTGTAATTTTATTGAGGCAGATAATCTAAAGCGACAGCTTCTGCCACTTTAATCCCATCAACACCAGCAGACAAGATGCCGCCAGCATAGCCCGCGCCCTCACCGGCAGGATAAAGACCTTTGATATTTAAACTCTGGAAATTCGTGCCCCGGGTAATTCGTAAAGGGGAAGAGGTTCTCGTTTCTACACCAGTAAGCACGGCATCCTTCATAGAAAAGCCTTTAATTTGCTTTTCAAAAGCAGGAATCGCCTCCCTAATCGCCTCAATTGCATAAGCTGGCAAGCTTTCCGCCAAGTCTGTTAAATGCACGCCAGGTTTATAAGAAGGGGTGACGCTACCCAGTTTTGTGGAAGGTTTGCCCTCTAAAAAATCTCCGACCAACTGTCCTGGAGCCTCATACGTAGAACCGCCAAGCTCATAAGCCTTAGACTCAATCGTTCTTTGAAACTCAATACCAGCAAGCGGTCCGCCGGGGAAATCCTCAGGAGTAATACCCACAACAATTCCGGCATTCGCATTGCGCTCATTACGCGAGTACTGACTCATGCCATTGGTCACTACGCGGTTTGGCTCAGAAGTAGCTGCCACCACTGTGCCGCCTGGACACATGCAAAAACTGTAAACAGAGCGACCATTTTTAGCGTGGTACACCAGCTTATAGTCAGCGGCGCCGATCAATGGGTTTCCTGCATGAGGTCCTAAGCGCGCTTTATCAATCAATGACTGAGGATGCTCGATGCGAAAACCTACTGAAAAGGGTTTAGCTTCCATAAAGACACCTGCTTCATGCAAAGCTATAAAAGTATCGCGAGCGCTATGCCCCAAAGCAAGAATCACATGATTAGCCGGCAAATCCTCATGGCCTTCAATTTTGACGCCTTGAATTTCCTCATTCTTGATATCAAACCCAATGACCTTTTGGGAAAAACGAATTTCCCCACCTAAGTCAATAATCTCTTGGCGCATCTTTTCAACCATCCCCACTAAGCGGAAGGTCCCAATATGCGGTTTAGCGACGTACAGAATTTCTTCGGGGGCACCCGCTTTTACAAATTCATCAAGCACCTTGCGGCCATAAAACTTAGGGTCTTTAATTTGGCTATAGAGCTTGCCATCAGAGAAGGTTCCAGCCCCGCCCTCACCAAACTGAACATTGGACTCTGGGTTGAGGACATTCTTGCGCCATAAACCCCAAGTATCTTGGGTGCGCTCACGAACCCGCTTTCCCCGCTCAAGCACAATCGGCTTAAAACCCATTTGCGCCAACAGTAGAGCTGCAAAAATGCCACAAGGACCAAAACCAATTACTACGGGCCGCAAAAACTCCGATGTCACATTTATAGGTGCCTTGGCGACAAAGTGGTAGCTGGTATCAGGAGAAGGCTTAATGTGGATATCGCCAGAAAACTTCTGAAAGATCCCTTCCTCATCCTTGACTGATAGATCTACGGTGTAAATAAACGCCAAAGCAACGGTTTTGCGAGCGTCATAACTGCGCTTAAATACCTTAAATTGAATCAGGTCAGAAGCGCTAATATTGAGGCGCTCCAAAATCGCCGCCTCCAAAGCTTCTGGAGGATGACTAATAGGCAGGCGCAGTTCGGTAATACGGATCATGGGGCTCTACGATACACAGAAATTTAAGGCTATTTTAGAAAATAATACTGGTTCAAGCCCACTAAACGGTATCAACACCCTAGATCATGGCTATAAAGGCGATAATGCGCCATGGCTCTACGCGCAACTATTCATAAAGTCGACCTTCACGTCGCAGATTCTGACCGCCACTATTACGGCAGTCACTCCCTTACCATCGCCAAGCACCCCTCGGAAACTGAGGAGCGAATGATGGTCCGAATCATTGCTTTTGCTCTACAGGCTAGCGAAGATTTAACGCTCACCAAGGGCTTAAGCAACACGGATGAGCCAGATTTATGGATTAAAGACCTTACCGACGCCATCAAGCTTTGGATTGAAATTGGCCAGCCTGATGAACGGCGCATTCTCAAAGCCTGCGGCAGATCCGATCAAGTGATTGTTTATTGCTATGGTGGTCACACTAGCAAAATCTGGTGGGACGGCATTGCCAATAAACTTACTCGGGCACGCAATCTGCAAGTTGTGTCGATTCCAGCAGAACAAGCCGATGAGCTTAATAAATTAGTAGAGCGCAGCATGGTCATCCATGTGAACATCCAGGATGGCGAAGCCTATGTTTCATCCGACAAGGGACAAGTCACTATCACCCCAGAAATCTGGCGCGATACTAATAATCAAAGCAATTAACTTAAAGCAACTAACTCAAAGCAATCAACCCAAAGCAATCAATCTCAAAAGCTTAGTCATTCATGAATGCACTGGTCTTAGACACGAACATTCTGCTTGATATTTTTGTCTTTAACGATGCAAGAGCAAGAGCGCTTAAAGATGCATTAATCGAAAAGAGTATTCAGGCCTTTGCCAGCCAAAAAACTTTTGAAGAGTTCGCAGACGTCATCTCCAGACCGCTGTTCTCTTTAAAAATTGATGCCCAAAAGCAAATGCTGGGGGAGTGGAAAGCCTTAGCCACGCAAATCGATGACTCAACTCTAAGCACCGCGCCTTGGCTGTGCCGCGATCCGGATGATCAAATCTTTTTAGATCTGGCGTATGCCCTCAAGCCCTGCACTCTAATTAGCAAAGATCGGGAAATTCTGAAAATTGCTAATCGAGCCCACAAAGAAGAAGTGATGATTACCCAGGACTACAACGCTTTTAGGTAATGGCGTTTAAATTCAATCCACTTTAAATTGAAGATGTTGCGCCGCTTGAGCAGCAATTTCAAAAGATCGTAAACGCGCTTGATGATCATGGATTTGACCGGTAATAATCAATTCATTGGCCCCGGTTAAATCCATCCAATGCTGCATTCTTTTTTGAACTGCCACCTGATCTCCAACCGCCGAGCATTGCAAAGCATTACTCGCTATGGCTTTTTCATGGGGATCACAAAAATCATCAATATTCGCGATTGGCGGCGGTAATGGCCCGCGGGTATTGCGGCGCATACGAATCACATTTTGCTGCAAGGTAGTAAATAAATGTGCTGCCTCATCATCCGAATCAGCCGCGACTACATTCATCACGAATGCACAATAAGGCTTTTTCAGTTGTGCGGAAGGCTTGAAAAGGGTTTGATAGGTATGCATAGCCTCCAGCAGTTGCTCGGGAGCGAAATGAGATGCAAAAGCGTACGGCAATCCAAAATGGGCTGCCAGTTGAGCGCCATACAAACTAGATCCCAAAATCCAAATGGGAACATGAGTATCGGCACCTGGGATCGCCTTTACAGACTGCCCTTCTTCAATAGGGCCAAAATAATGCTGCAACTCTCGAACATCCTGCGGAAAGCGGTCATCACTTCCGAGCAAATCACGTCGCAAGGCTCTAGCCGTCATTTGATCGGTGCCCGGAGCGCGCCCCAGACCTAGATCTATTCTGCCGGGATACAAAGAAGCTAGGGTGCCAAACTGTTCAGCAATTACCAATGGCGCATGATTAGGCAACATGATTCCGCCAGAACCTACGCGGATTCGGGTAGTGCCTGCAGCCACATATCCAATAACCACTGCTGTTGCGGAACTGGCATTTCCAGTCATATTATGGTGTTCAGCCAACCAATAACGCGTATAGCCCCATCGCTCAGCGTGTTGAGCAACATCAAGCGTATTCCTCAAGGAATCGGCAGCAGTAAATCCCTCAGGGATGGGAGATATATCTAGAATAGAGTATGGGATGGAATTAGCCATCCAGTGATCATACCCAGAAAGCAATGTTTTCACATGAACAGACCAAAGATGGCGGCGGCAGATGAGGGGCTTTTTAAACCCGGTAGCACCTTAAAGCACATCAAGACCGGTGGACTTTATAAAGTTGTGTTGCTCGCGAATATTGAGGCGAATCTAGAGCCTGCTTACGTATATGAATCCATGCAAACACATGATTTTTGGATTAGGCCCAAACTTGAAATGGAAGATGGTCGCTTTACCCTTATTACTGAAAATATAGTGAAATAACCATGTCAGAAGAACGCATCATCAATTTAGAAATTAAACTCAGTTTTACTGAAGACTTGATTGAGAAGCTCAATGAAACAATCTACAAGCAACAGCAGCAGATTGAATTTTTGTATCGAGAGCTTAAATCCATTAAAGAACAAGCGAGCAGTGGCGGTGGCTCGGGTTCAGGAGACTTACGTGATGAGTTACCCCCTCATTACTAAACCCTCGCTACCAAGCAGTCTCTACAATACTGCTGATAATATTAATACCTACTTATTAAAAGGAATCAAATCATGGGTAATTTAGTACCGTTTCTTATTCAGTGGGGTCTGACCTCTTTATCCCTTTGGGTAGCAAGCTATATCTTTAGCGGTCTACGTTTTGCTGATGGCGGTTCACTATTAATTGCAGCCTTGTTGTTAGGCTTTGCCAATGCCATCGTCAAACCCCTGCTGATTCTCTTTACTTTACCCCTTACAGTACTCACCATGGGGATCTTCCTCCTAGTGATTAATGCATTGGTATTGATGCTGGTATCTGCGTTGGTAAGCGGTTTTACTATTTCCAGCTTCTGGACCGCCTTCTTTGCCAGCATCTTTATTTCACTATTCAGCCTCTTTGTAAGCGGGCTCGTGTTTTAAGAAATCTGGCCTAATTAGCGCCTGGATAGATATCTGACCAAGGGTGCAGCGCATCGCGACATGGCTGCCCCTTGCTTGTCATAGACTTCGCATTTTCAGCAACAATCGTTGCGCCACCAGTCAAGAATCCCAGCCCAATCGAAAGAGCGCTATTGACGACGCCGGCCTGGTTAATGCCTGTCTTAGGCTGCAATAAAGTCCCTTGCAATTTCACTAGGTTTGCCAAATCCAAGCCCGTTGTCAGCCCAGATTTTTCATTGGGATAGATATTAAGATTGACCGCCTCAGTTTCCAAGTTAATAGTACCGGCAAGAACCACATTCAAGCGATCTGTTTGTGCCCCCACGCTATTGGCAATATTGACCTGACCTTGAGTAATAGGAAGGTAAGCAACAGCGCACTCCAAGACAGTTTCCGAAGTTTTCTTGCGTAAAGGGTTCGCCGCATCTAGTAAGGTAAGTACAAAATCACCCGCATTATTCAGTAAATTAGAGGGCATTTTGGCTTGCCCAATAGAGATTTGTACTTTGCCATTAGACCTAGAGAGCAGTTGATGCAAGCTCGTTCCCGAGCCCTTTAAATCAAATGCGACTTTCATATCCCCGCCACTTACCTTAGAGTTGGAATTTGCGCTGGCCAACACGTTCTCCAAGGTGAAATTACTCGCATAGCCTTTGGTAAGCAAAATGGGGTTTGACCCTTGAAACTTACTGATATTTCCCTGTAGCTGGGCTTGTCCATTGCCCATCTGAAAAGTAAGCTGACTAACAGCAATCTCATCACCCTTAAACTGCAAAAGGCCTTTAAGGGTTTTTAAAGGTGCGTAACCAGGGATATTGAGTTGGTCAATATTGATAGTGAGGCTACCTGTAGCCTGAGGCAATAATGAAAACGGTAAAGGATTGTCACTAAAAAAATACTTTCCATCGCCTTTAGTTTTTGCTGGAACAGCAGGAATCTGACCATTTGAACTTGCCAATACCGCGCCCCCAGCCAGAGGCTCGACATCAAAGGCTTTGGAATTTAAAACTAAATTGACTTTAGTTAAAGCATTTGGATCTTTCTCTACATCACCCTTCAATTCAAGGGTCTTTCCGTTAAGGCTCACCTCAAGATCTAGATTGACGTTCAAAGGGGATACACCCCACTCTTTCATAATCTTAGGAATAGAAGTCACCTGACCTTTGACTGCCAAGATGCGCTTTAAGGAACTGGCATTTAATTCAATGTTTGTCTTGCCATCGCTCTTTATCAAGGAAAAATGTGACACCTCATAAGTTTGTTTTGAGGCGTTATCTCCCTGATAGGTTATCTGAGCATGATTGACAGTCATATTCTCTAAAGAAATCATGTTGCCGCTAGCATCGTTTGCACTGGCGCTCGGCTCTGTATTTGATGATCCACCAGAAACTCCAGGGGCTGATTGAACTGCGGGCGGAGTCAACACCCAATTACCAACACCCGCCTTATTCGATTGCAAAGTCAAAATCACACCGTTTAGAGCAATGCTATCGACTTCAATCTTTTTACTGAGTAATGGCAACCATTTAATCATCAAGGCAATATTCTGGACGTCCACCATATTTGGATTTGAAGCCCAGGCAGCGTTACTCAAACTCACCTGATCGGCAGATACAGCGAGATTAGGAAAAAAACTTAACTTTATCGGCCCTGCGATTTTCAGGTTGCGGCCGGTATTTGCTTTTACGGTTGAACTGAGTAATTGGGTCAATTGAGCTGGATCTACATTGGCCGCTGCATACCAGATACCAGCCCCAGCCAGACCCAAAGCGGTCACCAGCACCAATAGAAATATCTTGATTTTTTTAGTCATGTTCAAACGATTCTAACTTCTCAAACAGGTCAGTAGACTAAAATCGATCACTCTTCATCTAGCCCTCTTGGAACCATATCACCATGAACACCAACGCCAATCTTCCTATCTGCCCTGCTTGTAAAGAGGATATGACTTACCCAGATGGTGAAAACTATGTGTGTGCCCAATGTGGCCACGAGTGGCCCATGGCTGGTTTGGCAGAAGAAGCTGAAGCCGGACTCATCGTGAAGGACGCCAACGGTAATTTGCTGGCGGATGGCGATACAGTGACTTTGGTTAAGGATCTCAAGGTCAAAGGCTCCTCTACAACCCTCAAGGTGGGTACGAAGATCAAAGGTATTCGCCTAGTCTCAGGTGACCACGAAGTTGACTGCAAAACTGAGGCTGGAAATATGCTGCTAAAAGCCTGCTTTCTAAAGAAGGCCTAAGGAATCGGTACCTAGTAGCACCGCCTATTAGCACCAGCAAAAACACGAAAGGCCTGATTTCTCAAGCCTTTCAAGGAGCGCACTTCAGAAGGTGCGTAAGCTATAAAACTAAAAGATTAAGCGCTAGCCTTTTTCAAAATAGCGTAAAGCTGATCCTTTAAAAGCAATTTTTCCTTTTTGAGAACCTCAATCTCCTCATGAGTACTTGGCTCTGTATGAGCTTCCATCTTCTGAATCTTTCCATCCAAGTCATTGTGCTTGTCAAATAGATGGGAAAAGTGACGGTCAGATGTTTTGAGTTTACTAATTAATTCGCG
>Ga0364867_10544_pt1 | contig 18819 bp, 13 predicted proteins | sample ExccelAu500001D4_3_FD_206915 | JGI IMG/M metagenome (GOLD analysis project Ga0364867, IMG submission 206915) | Enriched cells from Trout Bog Lake Hypolimnion, Wisconsin, USA - BchlTB.Aug13.5000.01.D4 | ecosystem: Environmental > Aquatic > Freshwater > Lake > Hypolimnion/Profundal zone | place...
GGCGACGTTGCCCAACATGAAATGCATTCCTTGCCATGAACCGCAAAAAGGGCAGGTGCAGGCGCGGAACCGGGGATTGGCCGTCGCGCAAGGCGACTTGATTGTTTTCACGGATGACGATGTGCGGCCGGAACCAGACTGGCTGGAACAAGTTCACCACCGGTTGACAGATGGTAGCTGCGATTTTTTGGTGGGGGCGGTGAAATTGGCGCCACAATTGGAACGGCCTTGGTTGACGCGGCGGTTGCGGGCGTGTTTGGCCATCACAGAAGGACTGGAAGATGGCTGGTTGACGGAAATGGTTGGCGCGAACATGGCCTTCCACCGGCGCGTGTTAGAGCGCGTGCCGTGTTTCGATCCGGAGTTGGGGCCGGGCGCGTTGGGCTTTGGCGATGACAGTTTATTTTCCTGGCAACTGGAACGGGCGGGTTTCCGGTTTGGTCGCGCGCCGGAGGCGGTGGTGGAACATCACTGCGATGAAAACCGACTGCAGCGCCTAAATTATTTGGACACCGCCAAGAAAAATGGCCGAGCCAAGGCTTATTTGTTACATCACTGGCGGCACAAGAAAATTTCTTGGTTATGGCTGCGTTACGGCTGGGCATGGTTGAAAATGTGGCGGCGAAGAATTTTTTCGCGCGCGGACATGAAGCGGATCGAAGGCTGCGCCGAGTGGGAAATGAGTTTAACCGCCGAACTGGAAAAATATCGCGCCTATCGGCACGAACGGAAACGTCCGAGAAATTACGAAAAATTTGGATTGATCAAATTAAGAAACGATTCCAATGGCAACGATCAAAAAAATTGATATGGCGGCTAATTCATCAAGAAAGTTTTTTGGACTGCTGACCCGCCGCGAGCGCTGGGGCTTGTCTTTGCGTGGTTGGCTGGTCGGTGGTAGTTGTGTTTTGCTGCTGGCCGTTTTGGCCGGAGTGGCGGGCTATCCCTTTTTGGCCATCACGGAAAAGGTGCAAGGTGAGTATTTGGTGGTGGAGGGCTGGATTCCACCGGAAACGCTGAAATCTGCGGTGGCGGAATTTCGCTCCGGCCATTACCAGATGATTCTCACCAGCGGCGGCGTGGTGCGGGAAAGGTTGACTCAGGAAAAGACTACTTACGCCAATTGGGCGTGTTCTGATTTGAAAAAATTGGGCGTGCCGGAAAATTTAGTCAATGCCGCGCCGTGCTGGTATGTGCGCCGCGACCGGACCTACAGTTCGGCGTTGGCGGTCAAGGCGTGGCTGGCGGCGCATCATCTGCCGGTGCGAGCTATCAATTTGGTTACGCTGGGCCCGCACGCCCGTCGTTCCCGGTTGTTGTATGAAGAAGCCTTTGGTGGCACGGTGGCAGTCGGAGTGCTGGCCATTTCCAATCCCGATTACGATCCGCAACATTGGTGGCAGTTCAGTGAAGGTGTGCGGGATGTGATTGGCGAGGAGATTGCCTACGTTTATGCCCGTTTTTTTTTCTGGCCGGGGCGGGAAACAGAGGCGGGCAATCTGTCTTCAAAATAAATTTTAGCATGACTTAAGCCGTGGCGATTCGCCACCGGTGGTTGATGATTGTTCCCAACCAGCCCGGGAGAAGGAAGCCGAAGTTGAATTTTCATAGTTTCCCACGGAATCATTTCGCAGCGCCGCAAATAAACATATTGAAACCAACCATCATTTCGGCAACATCATTGGCTGGGCGGCGAAACTAAAATAGCCGCCCGGTTTTTTATCCACGCTATGAAACTGATTCCAACGCCAACCTGCCAGTGGGGCAGCTTGGTAGTTTTTGGTTTCTTGGTGGCTATATCTCCGGTTCAAGCCCAAGGCGTGCTTTATTCGCCGCCGACCTTTTCGCTGCCGACGCCGGTAGGCGAATCCAGCCCAATGCAGGTATTTCCGGTGTCGGAATCAGCGATTCCTTTTCTTGGAGATAAGCCGCCTTTTCGCTGGGGATCCGTTGTTTTCCACCCTAATGCTTCTTACCAGTTTAGTTATGGCAGTGGTTTTCAATTGGCACCTGGCAATTCACAAAGCTCCATGGTTCAAGCAATTTCTCTCGGTTTGACGGCGGCAGGGAAAATCTGGACGATTTCTTACACTCCAACATTGCGACTTTACTCAAACAGTCAGTTTCACAATAACGTGGATCATAACGTGAGTTTATCTTGCGGAAGCGGAACGCACTTTGAAGACTGGACGTTTCGTTTGACTCAAGGGTTCGGCTTCAGCGCCGCGCCATCCTCGGAAACCGCTACGCAGACTGAACAGACAAGCTGCTCTACTGGACTGTCTGCCTCCCGTATCCTCAACGACAAAATGTCCGCCGATTTTTCGGTGAACCAAAAAATCCACAAAGCTGGTGATGACGCTGCTGGCTGGAACTATTAACCGCGGAAAATAAACTTTAGAAATCAAATTAGAATTACCGACCAAACTATTGCCACTTTCGGAAAGTGCCGTCGAAAAAAACTGCCACGGCAGCATAGCGGAAGCGATGAAGAGAGCGTGATTAACGCCACCGGAAGACAGCTTGCCAACTTTCCCCACCATGGTCAGCACAAAAACCGCTAACGCCGGCCGAATCAATCCCCAAGCCACACCCACCACGGTTTGTTTGTATCGAACTAAAATGTCCCGCCAAGCTAAAAATACGAATAATTCCCGATAACGCCACAAATCATGCCAGTATTGCCGCTCCCCCCGTCCCGCCTCTATGATTAATTCGTCATCCATGTTCAACTGAATAATAAAAACCTGGCCGTAAAGCAATGTTTTCCCCCGCAGAAAACATCTGATAGTTATTGAGACGGTGGTGAATTTTATGGGACAGTCGTAACGACATGGAGTTGTGTCGGAGGCTGTAATTCCATGTTAGTTACGCCACTGTGGACTTTTCTGTGTCCTCACGAAGCCATGGTGACCAGTTTTCATCCAAGGCGGTTCGGGAAACCCGCCAGCAGCCCATGGATGAATCATTGAGACCGCCAAAGATTAAAATTTCATCTTGGCGCGGAACGACCGAACAAACATAAATGATGGCAGCGGATGCACTTTTCCAACCGCATATCAACGGTCGGGCACTGATTTTCTTTGGCAACAAGGAATCCTTGTCTATCAGAACCGCCCAGTAGGCATACTGCTTGCCGGGATAAACCTTGTGAACCACATGAAGAAAATATTGCCGGTCATATTCCACCGGATTGACGCTGTTCCGAAAAGTGATTTTATCAGCCTCAACAGGAAGCGCCACGGCGTGACGGATTACCGTGGTAAAATCCAACTGTGGCCAATGCCTGGCTCGAAGCAAATGATAGGGATTAAATGAATAGATTAGAAAAAGCTCTTTATTGTGTTCGAAGCAAACCCAATTTTTTTCCGAAGATTTTAAGAGGATGTCTAAGGAAGGCAAACCAAGGAATTTCAGTTCGTTCTTATCTACGTCAACTTGGGAGATTCCAACCCTAAATCGAATGTTTTCAGCCTGAATCGGGTTATATTTGGATGGTAGGTCGCCGGTGGGCACGGCTTGAACGTGATTGGCAAACAACTGGTCACCAAAGCGAAACAACCTAAAATCTTCTAACCTCGTTCCTTCGGTTGCTTTAGCATTCGAAAGCGCAAGCTTATGCATCCCAATAACAGACAACCTGTCATCCAGTTCAAGCTGAACCGGCTGGCAGCCGTGCAAAAAATCACCAAGGTTGTGCTTGGACAAAGACCAAGGGATATGTTCACCTCGAGCCAACAAAACAACCCCTTCCTTATTGGTGATGGCTCCGGGATTTAGCACACCGGCAGCGAAACCATAACTTCCCCGTCCAGCCAATCTCACCAGCTTTGATGCCTGCGCGATTGGATTACTCAAAAAAGCGAGCGCTTCATTAATCCGGGCTATCCGTGCTACATTAACCGCAGAATTCTGTTTGCGGTTGGCCACCACGTCATTCGGCTTCGATTTCTGTTTTTCAAAAACCAACACCAGCCGCCCCATTGATCCATTCAGGAGGTGCAGCTTGAAATATTCCAGTGTGTCATAAAAGGCGAAGCCTCGTTGCTTCATGAATTCAACCAGTTGCAGCAAATCCCCATTGCCAGACCAGAAGTAACCCAAAGTGGAACGAACCAGAATAACTTCCGCATTAGTTAGCCAAGGAAATTCAGCAGCCATCTGCGGCAGCCCGAGCGTCTCCCCGTCCAATTCCACCAGAAACCGTTCCACCGGCTTCTCAATCGCAGCCGCCGGTGGAAAACCAATGGGATCTGAACCAGCGGACGGACGCGAAAAAAACTTCACCTGATTGGCAGAAAAAACTTTCAGAAAATCCTTTTGAATATAAGGGTCATCATCAAATCCAATCACCGCCTCCACCGACTCCCTCCATTTGCAAAGTTCGTGTAGATATTGAACCAAAGACGGTGGCACACCGGTATGGGGCGAAATGCGAACCAGAGCCATACCGCGCCGTTCAAGCAATGTCTGCAAAATATCCCGAAGGCGCGAACGAGCGTTTGAAAACCATCGTGCAGGGGTATTAACCATAGGTTGAATTATCCGAACTCAAATGCCCAAAAGCAAATCCCGTTCATTGCTCACTTTTTGCCGGCCAGCAATTCCAGTGGCCGGAGCAGAGCAATTTGATTTTTTGACTGGCAGGCTTTCACCATCGCCGCCGGCGTCAACTCCGGCACCTCAGCCTGAAAAACCTGGTAAAACTCTTCGAGCATATAGTGGTTTTGCGGAAAATCCTCAACGCCAGATTTCGTAACACTGGTTGAAGCCCATTCATAATATTTATTGTCTTTGAGACCAGCATCACGAACCTGACGCAACGTGCCACCCCACAAATGCAATAGATAATAATCCGATCTTAATGGAAAATAATGCCGGTGGATTCCCCGCCGAACCAAACTGCGCTGAAACTCCAAATCCGGCACGCCATGTTCTTCAAATGGCATAATGCCGCGCCGCCAAACCTGCTGCGGATCAATTAAAATTGAACTTATGTGCGCCAAGCCGCCTTTTATGTATTCGTAAGCTTCAATCTCACCAACCAGCCCTGCTCTGATTTTCAAAACCTCCGGTAACATGTCTTCTATAATAGTGGACCGCAACACTACTACGTCCGAATCCAAAATCAAAATATAGTCCGGCCGGCTCTCCTCATCCCGCCGCGCTTTTGCGGCCAGATAGCGCATGGCCTGATTCAACCCCGGTCCATGATATTGTTGACGAGTATTCGCAATGAGCGTTATTAGCCCGGCCTCTTTCAAAGTGCGCAAAACCGCTAGCGAACCATCTTTAGAATTATTATCCACCACCACCACCTCACTAAATTTTTCTCGCCCCACCACCCGACATAATGAAAATAGCAAATGACTTATGTGTCTGACCGTATTGTAGTTGACCACAACCACTGCAACGCGCAATGGACGCTTGCCAATTTCTAACTTTGGCTTTGGCCAGTTAAAGCGCAACCTTGGACTATAACGGAGCCACAAAGATCTTTTCAGATGATCTACAAGAGACATAGTTATGGACCGAAATTTTGCATTTTCACAAGAAGCGTGAGAAGTTTTTACAACAAACCACTTTAGAGATTCACCAACTAAACAACTGTTTTAATCGACTTTTGTTCTTAAGTCTGGATTATCTTAAACTATATATACTTCCTGTCAATCTTGATGCCCTATTTTAAGGATTTATTCAGTCCTGTGAATAGTCGGCTTCAAGAAACAGCGCCGTGCCAATTGCCAAATTAAAACCTGCCGAGGATGATCGCAGTTTTTTTCCAAGCTGAATCTTTGAAAATGTCCCCGTCGGGAGTCGCGTAACAAACCACCGGTGCCAAAGGAAATTTGCAAGCCACCATCCGCCAAGCTGCGCTGAAAAAACTCCGGCGAAACCCCTGTGTCAGAATGAGGAAACGCAAATGCCCGATATTTCACATCAAACATTTTCTGCAAAAAATTCACACTTTCGCTGGTTTGGTGTAATTGCTCCGCCAAAGTCAAATCGCCGTAAAACGGATGATCCACACTGTGCCCGCCGATGGCGAAACCGTCGCGCAACAGGCTGCCAATTTGGGCGGAGGTCAAATAAGGTTTCTGCTTTCGAAGAAACACATCAAATTGCACGTCGCACAAAGCCGCAACTTCATCCAATACGGATCGGTTCTGATAACGCACGGATTTCAGCGCAGGGATGATTTCCACCCCGGATATATTTTTTGCGCGCAACCGTTCTTGAACGTTTTCCATCACGCCGATGGTGGGCAGCTTTTCAAGCCGGTCAACCAGCAGGGCGATTTTTTGCTGAAAGCACAATTCATGATTATCCACAAATGCCGAATTGAGAAAAAACACCGCCGGCACGCCTTTCGCCTTCAGAATCGGCGCGACCACTTCTGCCATTTCGCGAAAACCATCGTCAAATGAAAGTAAAAAGCTCCGCGGTGGCAGCGTGGTTTTTCCTCCGAAACTGTTCAGTAGATCCTGCAAACTTACTGGCTTAAACTGTGTCAGCAGAAAATCCAAATCCTGTTTGAACTGCGAAATATTTTTGTATCGGTATAGCGGACGGACGTGTGGCAGAGATTCATCGCTAACCATGTGATAATAAGGCAAAATGACCGGACGACCGGCCAATACGTGCCACCATCCAATTGGAAGACACGCTGCTGCCAACGCTAGACTACTTTTGCCACGCCGTGACGGCTTGTGATTGGATATCTCGTTATTCACAAGATTATTTAAAGTTCACCGGTGGCCGGTTTCGATGAGTTGCCAGAACTTTCAGGCAAAAATCCTCGTGGCGTTTCGCCAACGATGGCAGGCTGAATTTTTCCTCCACCAAACGGCGGCCAGCCTGGGCCACGTCGGAGTGCAAGGCATCGTCGCTAATCAGCCTTGCCACCGCATCCGCCATGGCGGGCACATTTCCGGACGGAATCAAAAATCCTGTGCGGCCATCCACCAACCCCTCCGGGGTGCCACCAATGTCATAAACCACCGGCGGCAGCCCCATGGCTTGACATTCCATTAAGATGCGCGGCAGACCTTCGTGGTGGCGCGTCGGAAAAACCAAAACTCTGGCGGCGGCATACCAATCGCGTAGTTGGGCCGAATTTAGCTGGCCGACAAATTGGACGGCGTCTCCGAGGCCTTCTTTGGCTGAAAGCGCCCGCAGTTCGCATTCGAATTCTGGCGAATCCACCCGACCGGCAAAAGCCACCGTCACGGCGACGCCGCGTTTTTTCAGCAGCCCGGCCACTTTCAAAACGTCCGTCTGGCCTTTGGTGCGGGTAATTCTTGCAGGTAGAAATAAAACCGGCCCGAAAAATTTCTGCGGCAATTTCCCTGCCCGTTCGACCTGGAAAAAATCCGTGTCCACGCCATCGGAAACATTCGTGAAGCGTGCGCGCAAATATTTCGGCACATCGCCGCCATAAACCCCCGCGACGCCATCAAGGTCTGCCGCCTGCTGGCGCAAGGACAAGCCAGCCAACCGGTCGTTGGAAAAATGATAAACCAACGCCGTCGGGATGTTTGCGCGTTTCGCCGCCAAAATAATTTCCGAAGCATCCGCCCCACCGCTGGAATGAAGGATGACCAGATCAATTTTGAACCGCCGCGCCAACTTAGAGAATTCCTCTCCCGCAGCCGCTGGTTCACCGGGACGGCGAGGCACGCGTCGGCGCTTCAGATAATGTCGCGTAAACAAGGCATAAACCGGTGCCGCGCACAACCCGCGCTCCACCAGCCAGGATTTCAATTTATTTTTGCAGCTGGCAGTTTTGCCGGACATGCTTTCAGCCAAAGAATCCGCCTCCACCAGTAACGGGATTTTGGTCAGATTACAGCCGCCAAATTGCTCGAAAGATTCCTGCAATTGCTCCCGCCGGTCAGTGATTTCCATCTGGACCCCGGTGAATTGATTCCGTTCACCCAGAGCGCGGTTCAAGTTAAAAAGATATTGCTCCAAACCACCGGCATTACCTGAAACATGGGCGTAACGCAAAATGGTCAACCCATTCAGCCGACCTTGGCCGGCAACCGCTGCATGATTTTCCGCCATCAAAATTTTCGGATTAAACAACCACCGGCTGTTGCGCCAACTGCTGATAAAGCAACGCCAACCCTTTGAATGTTGTGGCTTGCCCCCAGTGCAGCATTGGTGTCTTGGCCTTGATTAACGGATATTGCCGGTAGAAAAAGTGACCGTCACGGTGTTGCATATTTTCAATTGTCCAGCGGGCTACTTTTACCGCCAGTTCCAAACATTCATCATCTTCGGCGGCAAACAGCGCCAACGTATCAATCGCCTGCGCCGCACACTGACTGTCCACGGGATATTTCCGGTTGTGATAATATTTCGGGCAGCCATCGGCTTCGAAGAAATTCTTTTTGAAAAAATTCAAGCCACGATGAAGTTGCGCGTGCCATTGATGGTCGCCGGTATATTCCTGATAACACGCCAGACTATCGAGATTGTAGCCGGTGTGAAAATTATCAATCCAATGATACTTCGGTTCCTCGGCATACCACCAACTGCCGTCCGGCAACTGCCGCGAGCAACTGTATTCCATCGCCGATCGCGCAATCTTAACATATTCCCGATTGTCTGTGTGACGGGCCACACGCGCCAATAATGCCGCACCGAGCATATTGGCGTTGTGAATGGAGCTTTGCACATCCGCCAGATAGCTAATGCAATCGCCGTGCGGAGTTTTTTCGCGCGGTAAACTCACAATCCAACCGCACGCGCTGTCGGCGATTTCCAGCCAGCGTTTTTCACCGGTGATATCATACGCTTCAAGATACGCCTGACCAATCAAGCTGGTCCAGACGATGATAGGATCATCCTTCGTGTAACGTCCGCCGCGCGAGGAAAAGTCGAAGTGATTGCTCCAAGCGTGAAACTTAAAACGCGGGCACTTATGGTGATCCAGCCAATCTAGGCAAGCCAGCGCTTTGTCCATAAAATCCTGCTGTTGGGTGGTGCGATAGATTGTCAGGTAACCCCATGCCATGTAGCCGCGTCCTTTGGTGGAATCTTTCGGTCTGACACCAAGCAGCGGGCGCAGGTTTATCGGACTCTGGCGAATGAGTTGCATCAATAAGCGGTCGCCCAGAATGGAGTTAAAGGCGAGTGGTCGCGCCCACGACGAAAGTCCGTCAAATGGCTCGTAGCCTTTGTAGTTGTGTTCTTCCACCCAACATTGCACCTTCGCCAAACTCTGGCGGATGAATTCCGTTTCCTGTTCCAAGTTTTTCATACGAGAAGAAAGTATTTACCAGCAAATTCCATAGTAACGCCGGCCATCGGTAGGCGGATTAGGCAGAATCCGCACCAAATCCACCACCATTTTTTGCGGCGGCAAATTAGCGAGCAATTTGGGAAATTCCTCGTCCCGGTTGCCCACGACAATCACATCACTTTGCTCAATCAGTTCGGTGGCGCTGGAACTCAATAGCCGCGACAAATGCGGAATTTCGCGTTCGATGTATTCTTTGTTTGCGCCCAGCAACCGCGCTAATGAAACGTGCCGGTCATAAATGTGCAGATCAAAGCCCTTACCAATCAGTGATTCGGCCAGATCCACAATCGGGCTTTCCCGCAAATCATCTGTGCCGCCCTTGAAGCTCAAGCCTAGAAAACCCACTTTTTTGCCTTTGAATTCGAGTAGTTTTTTCAGCACCCGGGCGATTTGCGCGTGATTGCTTTCCAGCACGGAATCCAGCAGCGGCATCGGCAAATCTAACCCGCGCGCCTCGTGTGTCAGCGCACGCAAATCCTTGGGCAAACACGAACCGCCAAAGGCAAACCCCGGCTTGAGATAATACGGCGAAAGATTCAGTTTGGTGTCCTTGCAAAATATTTCCATCACCTGATGACTGTCCACGGAAACCTCTTTGCAGAAATTTCCGATTTCGTTGGCGAAGGCAACTTTCACTGCGTGAAAACAGTTATTCGCATATTTTACCGTTTCAGCAACGCGAATGGGCGTTCGAAAAACCGGCGCGGCAATGCTCGCGTAAAGTCCAGCTACGCTGTCGCCGGAACGCGGATCAATTTCGCCAATCACCGTGTAAGGTGGATGATGAAAATCCGCCACCGCCGTGCCTTCGCGGAGAAATTCCGGATGCATACAAACGCCAAAATCCACGCCGGTTTTTTTGCCGGATTGCTGTTCCAACACCGGAATCAATTGCTTTTCCACCGTGCCGGGAATGACCGTGCTGCGGATGACGACGGTGAACCAAGATTTTTTTTCGCGGAGCGCTTGACCGATTTGCTCGCATACACGCTGGAGAAAATGCGTGTTGATGCTGCCGTTGGCATTGCTCGGCGTGCCGACGCACACGAAGGCTAAATCGGAATTTAGCACCGCCTGCTTCCAATCTGCCGTGGCTCGGAATTTACCGTTCTTTAAACTGGTGGCAATTAGCGCATCCACCCCTGTTTCCACGATGGGGCTTTTGCCACGGTTGATCAAATCCACCTTCACCGGATTTGGCTCCACGCCGATGACCTCATTTTCCAGACTCGCCAGACACGCGCCGGAAACGCAACCCACATAACCCATGCCGAATATGCTGATTTTCATATTTCAATCCTTGCTGTTCGCCAATTAGTTCACCCGAAAATTCACGCCGTATAGTATTTTCCCGCTTCCATAAAGCGCACGCAGTCCCGAAAACCGCGATACATTCCCTCGACCGAGGCTTGTTGTAAAATGTCGGCGCGGGCATTCTGCGAAAATTCCGCCCGCAACGCATCGTTGTCCAGCAGGGTAAAAAGTGTTTTGCGCAACTGCTCCAAATCATTTTCCGGCACGATGAAACCATTCCGGCCAGGCTTCAAATAGCCAATTTCCGGTGGATGCTTGCCTTCCTCCGTCACCACCGGCAAACCAAAATAAAATGCCTGATTCAAGCCCAACCCGACGTGACCGGGAATGGCGCAGACATCCGCCATCTTAAAAACCCGGCTGATTTGCAAATTCTTTGAATCATGAACTTCGCCAAGGTAAATGGTGGTATTCGGATTTATCCGCGCCTGCCATTCCGCCTTCATGCCGGAACCGACAATTACCAGACCGGCATCGGAGTATTTTACATCTCGGAATATTTCAATCAGATGATCTACCCGCTTGCGGCCGCCATCCACATCCATCCGGCCGGCGAACAACACGACTTTTTTGAACGGGATGCCAAGCTGACGTTTGATTTCTTCCTTCGATTCCACCACCACCGGAAAATCCTCGAAGTTGATGGTGTTGTTGGCCGGAAACGCTTTAGCTTTCTGTTGGGCTGGCACGTTTTTCATCAGGTCGTCCGAATACAGCACCAGCCCATCGTGCAGCCACAGCATATAATCGAATAGAAAATTTCGGAGCGCATTGTCCGGCTCGTCCAGATTCCTCGTCTTGGTCCAGAAGGCGACGGGAATCCGCCGCCATTTCAGCCAATGCACCAATGGCCAGAACATCCGGTCTTTGAGATGAAGAAACAAAATCACCGCTGCCGGTTTTTGTTTAAGAATGGCGCGGCGATAGTCCCGAAAATGAAAGGGTCGCTCTTCAAACGGAAATTGCGGTGCAATCTGATTCTGCGGTTGCATCCGGTTAGTGATCACCTTAAAGTCATAGCCATCCTCGCGAAAACGCCGCCAGAAATAATTGTAAACCGAAACGCGATAGTGCATCACGGTGTTGGAAACCAGCAGCACGGGTTTTAATTGCGTGTTCGTCGCCATGAAAACCCCTAAAAATTTCGCTCTTGCCAGACCGGCACTTTCAGCAGCGCCAGCAATCGCCCGAGGTGATGGCAATCCTTAACCAGAAATTTCATCAGCCCGCCCATACCGGCGAAGCAAAGAAAAGGCAGCAGCAAAGAGTAGCCCAAAATGGCTGCGGCGCATTTCAGGCCGATTCGGAGCCGCGCCACCGGCGACATGTTTTCCGCCGCATAATTGAGAGAAATCCGTCCCTGCAACAGAGCGCGTTTCAGAAAATAAGATTTGCGACAGCGCTCTGGCGGTAAAAGTTCGTAAGCAACCGCTTCTTCGCACCAAAAAAATCGCCGGCCGATTTTCATAGCGCGCTTAAAAAAATCCACATCTTCACCACCGGTGCGATAAACCGGGTCAAAGGCGAGCCGATCGGTATCGAAGAGAGATTTTTTTAACAGCACATTGCCGCTGCGGGTTTGGTTCCAGTTTAATTCCAAACCGGTGGGATGCGCTGGCCGGTCGCAGAGTCGGCTTTGAACCAGCCATTTTGGCGGCGGCGAATCAAAATAAGGCCGCACCGGTCCCAACACGCCATCAGCTTGGAAACCTTGCATTGCGGTGTATAACTCTAGCAACCAGCCGGCACCCGGTTTCTCGTCGTCGTCAATGAAGGCAATCAAATCGCCGCGAGCAAGGCTAACCACCCGGTTTCTCACGCTGGCAAAATTACGCTCTGGTTCAACGGCATAACTAATTTCAAATTTTTGCTGCTGGCGGAATTCTTCCACCAGTAGCTGCGCCGAACCGGTGGCATCGTTATCCGCAATGGCACAGGAAAAAGTGAAATGATTCTGCGACGATTGCTGCCCTAACGCCTCCAATAATCTCCGTAATAAGCCGGGGCGCTTATAAGTGCAGATGCAGACGGTGATGTGCAATTTTTCCGGCATTATTAACCCGTCGGGCTGGGAAGTAGTTGAAAGTTTTTTCCACGGCTGATAGGCGCAGTTTCCGGCTGGTTATTCATTAAGGCCGGACTTAGGTTGATTACGGCCAGTAAAAATCCAAACCAAGTCAAATATGTTGGTCGGGGAAAACCAGATTCAGAATAGTTGTGAATATACATCATCACCAACATCATGATGCAAAGCTGCCCCAGCTCAAAATGGACGCGCATTTTTCGCCAGGTATTTAGGAGCCCAACAATCAAAACCGGAGCAAAGATGGCCACGCCAACAAAACCTAATTCCAAAAAAACTTCAATATATCCGTTATGTGCTTCTTCGGGAGCGTTGGTATTGCGGATTTTTATTTCGGCAAGATTCTGCGGATTCCAAAAGCCCATATATCCCGCGCCCAAAATGGGGTGATGTTCCATGCCTATATAAATACAGTCATCCCACAAAATCGTGCGATCGGTCAGATTAGGATTCCGACCGATGGCATGAAGTGTCAAATTATAAAGCGAATTACCAAACACCAATTGGCAACCCGGAGAAATAATCAGCCATGCAAAAAATACTATGGCTACCCTTGTCCAGAAACGAGCGGAGCTCTTAAACCATACGGTCAATTGCCAGAATGCGATGGTGCCTATTAATAAACAACTGATGCTAGTCACGCTACGCGATCCACCATTGCCGTTCAATAAATACGCCGTCATGCCGCCATAAAGCATCAGCACTGCCAATTTGAATTTAAATTCGCGGGATGACATAGCTGCCCGAGTCTCCCGTAAATGCCACAACTCCCAAATCAGCCAGACGCCAACCACCATGCACAGCATTCCCAGACAGTTTTTGTGCGTCGTCACACCAATCCAATCATCCGCATTCCAATGTTTGGCGTGCATTCGCCCCAGATTTGGAAGATATTTGCACAACACAACGGAAAATGGAATTAGCAGATATGCACATCGGCGAAGCACAGTAATGATGCCTTCCAGTTGCCCGCCCGGATTCGTAGCCACCACCAGTGCCATTGTCAAATCGCCAAACGACCGAACCCAGCGTTTGCTGGAGACAAACACGTCCCACGACCAAAACACACTGATGGCCATGTAACCGAAAAAAATAAATAACCAGAGGTTGGCTCGAATCATGGCCGGCCAATTGATCTTCTGACGGCGCATAAAATACCAACCGAGAATGGTGCAAATCAGGAAGAAGGTAGGATCATATAGGCCGGTTTCCGAATCCGGACTGCCACCATGAAACCAACTTGCAAGGCCACGCGAACCGCAGCGCCAAATCCATAGCGTTGGCAACCAAAGTATAGGCGAGAGATTGGGATGCCATTTTGCATCCTTGCGCAGCATATAAATGCAGAACGCCCAACACAGCCAGATTATGGGTCTATGCGGCACAGGTGCTTATTTCAGTGGGGCGAACTTGCTTGGGGTTGACTTTGAAACAACGACGCCACGGCGTTGATGAATTGTTTTCGTTCCAACGACCATAAATGCTCGACATAGACTTTTTGACCACGTTCCACAAAAGTTGCCGTTTCCACCGGATGTTCCCGCACCCAACGGATGACCCTAGCCAAATCTCCAGCATTACCCGGTTCAAAAAATAGAATCTGCGTGTCGTCAAAATAATCCCGAATACCTTTTGTGTCTGGCACGACTACGGGCTTGCCGAGGCAGAGATATTCGAAAATACGAGTTGGGAAATTGATCTCGGTGAAAGGCGTTCGTAAATTGGGAATGATGCCCAAATCTGCTTCCCAAATTGCCGCCGGAATGTCATCCAACCGGCGCACGCCCTGATAGCGAACCAGCGCTTCCAGTTTTTTCGTTTTAATTACTTCGGCAATCTGACAGTAAAAAGGGTTTTTCTCACCATAAATATCCAAGACAATATCCGGCATTTCGCGGGCGAGTTTTTCCAGTGCTTCCACCGCCGTTGTCAATCCGTGACGTTCTGCAATTAAACCGTGATACATCAGACGGAATCCTTGTTTGTTTTCAGGTTTTGTTGCATCAGTAAGCTGGCCGAGGCGTGGATGAAACACTTTTTCGTCCGGAGTATTCATGACAATCCGCACCTTATCGACCGGACAACTGCGGGAGCTAAATAACTTTCGAAAAGCTTCATTGGGGGTTAACACCAAATCAGCGAAGCCGGTGCTCCATTTCTCTATCTTGCGGAGAACTTTTACCATGGGTGCATCCGGTTTCATCGCATAAATGGACTCATACAATTCCGGCATAGGGTCATGCAAATCGAGGAGAATTTTTGATCCCCACCATTTTGGAATTATTGCGGTGAAAACCAATGCGTCTGGCATGTTATGAACATGCACTAAATCATATTTTCGCTTGAAGGAGCGCACCGACAAGACCCCGAAGGCTTGCAGAAAAAAAATCCCATAATGCTGGAAATAACTAGATTTTTTGGAACGCTCGTGGCGGATGGGAATTCGGGTAATTCGCAACTGGCCGCGCACTTCTTCCACTGGATCATCCGCCCCTTCCTGAAGGCAAATCAAATCCACGGAAAAACCTTCAGCAAGTAATGCTTCCAATTCACGCCGTGGCCGCGGGTCGGATTTGATTTTCGAATACAACACCACCGCCGCGTGTTTGCCGCGCAATACCGGTGGAAGTATTTTATCGCCCCCCCCCCCCTTTACTGCAGCATCACCGGTAGCACCGGAGATACTATGCGGGACTTCCCGCCGATACCATTCAGCCAACTCGCAGGGCAACGGCTGCCAGAATGTCTGGCCGTATTTTTGCCGCGCATATTCGAGAAATTGCCGGTAGAAACTGACGGGAAAAGTTGAGCGGGAAGCCGGATCACCTTCAAATCGCAAATAATCAGGATGCACATTCACCAACGCCATACCTCCGTGGCTGGCCAACCAATCTAGTTTTTGCTTCCAGATTTCCGGCGAAGTTTCCCGCAGGACTAGGAAAAGCGTTGAATCCTGCGGCAAGGTATAGGGTAGTTCCACATAACCGGATGCTGGTGCCGCCGGTGTAGGATGGCGAGAAACCCAGAAAGGAAAAATGGTGCCAGCGCAATCCGGCTGGGGTTCAAATGGATCCGTGTCAAACGTGGAGCTTTCATAACTTACATTCAGTTGGCGAAGCCAATCCAGATTGTGAAACATGAAGCCCGAACGAAAACCTACGGCCTCCCATTCTTTCAGGTAATGATTGATGCGTCGGGCATTTTCAGAAAATTTCGCCGGTGACTGGTAGAGCTTACCATCATGATTCAAGTCATGGACTCCCACTTCAAATCCCCTGGCCTTTAATTCGGCCCGCAATTCCGACGGCACTTCGTAATCACCCTCGGGAATAAAATTGAACGATGAACGGAAACCAAGTTCACGCTCTAGCTCCATCAATTGCTGGCATTTTGCTACACCTCGCGGTCCATCCACATCATGAGTCAACACCAAGGCAAACGTTTTCCCATCCGGCCAGCCGGGCCAACCCAACGGCTGGCATTCCGACCCCGGCAGGATAGGCCAGATACCTTTGACCAGCTCAAGTTTTCGGAGCGCAAACCGGCGACGGATGGCCAACCGGAGATTCACTGGAACTAACGGCTTGACATGGTAATAGAGCCGATTGCGGAACATAAACGGAAAACTAATTCAGCCGTGCGAATTTAATTGATTTAGTCTGGCTTCAAATCACCGCTCGGCCAAAAACAACGGTTTGCTTGGCATCAATTTTCACCGGAAAATTCATGCCGCAACCGGGCGGGAACATAATTCTGCGTCTTGTTAAGGACAACAGCCACGGTGGCTTTGGAGGATAACAGCATCTCACCAGCCTGCTTTGCAATTTCGCGGTCGGTCTTTTCGGATTCAATGACCAAAAACACCTGATCCATATAACCAGCGAGCCGTGCCGTCACGCTCGTTGGACTAACCGGTGGCATATCAAAAATAATATAATCAAAGTTGCTGGCCTTAAGTTGCGGCACCAAATCGGAAAAAGGTTTTGGCAACACACTGGACATCCGCCCGCCGCTTATGGAATTCTCGGCGACCACATAGAGATTTTCTCGCACCTTTGCCTCCCCTTGCTTCCCATTTATTAGAACGTCATCAAGTTTGCTCCCAGGCTTGCCTTGCAAGAATATTTTAGCTGCGCCTTGTTCTGGATTCATATCCACCAGCAACACACGACCGTCACCGGTTTCCGCCAGCGAAGCCGCCACCCCGGCAGCAATCGTGCTGACTCCCACGCCTTTGCCAGCGCCGCTCATAGCCACCAGCCGGGATTTGCGATTGAGGTTAAGCGCATCGAAACTCACCGCCAGCCGGTCACGCAACGCGTTGCAATACGGACGAAAATCTATACCAAGTCCAAGAGCCGGAGATACGAGCGGAATCTCAACGGCATCAGTCCCAAGCGAACCACCAACTTCCTTACCGGCGGCATCCGCAGACTGTGCCGACTTCCGCTTGACCTGACGCCGCTTGCGGCTTAAATCGGGAATCGACAAAAGCACCCTTAATTTCAATTTCTTCTGAATTTCCCCCGCCCGTTTTATGGTGGAATCCAGCAAAAATTCCACCAGTGATGCCCAAATCAAACCAACGACTAGACCACTCAACGCAATGATAAGACGGGTTTTTTTCAAGACATCCAAATCTTTACTCGGGGGACTTGGTGTCTGAATAGTGCTGATGCCTGCAATATGCCCCGGACCAAGCGTCTCCTCAATTCGTGCCTGTTCAAGGCTGTTAGCAAACGATTGATAACATTTTTCTTCAAACTCTTTTTTTCGCTGCAAGTCAGAGATTTTTGATTCATCCAACTTGGCAGCATCCGCCTGCACTCGTGCGAGCTGTAATTGCAAGGCTTTGAATCGTGCCGGCAGTGTTTGCATCCGCAGCATCCGGTCGTATTCGTAATAATTATAATTGTAATTCACGGGCGCCGTCACCAGCGAAGCAACCGGCAAATCCATGGAGGCCAGCGAGGGATATTGGCTCTCTAAATTGGCTTTAATTTTTTCGACTTCCGTGATTTGTCCGCGCACTTCCTTGACTAGTTTGTTATCTTCCGTAAATCCCTGCTGAATCAGAAAATCGTCCTCGCGTTTTTGCAAGAAGGCCAATCTTGAGGAAATGGTTTTATAACGAGCAACCGTCTCTGGCGGCACGTTATTAGTTGCCGCAGAAGGCGTGGTGGTTGCATCTGGCGTGGCTTTCACACCTTGCCGGTTAAACACCACCTGATATTCCGCCATCTCGACTTCGGCCTGAAATAAATCGTTATGGATTCGCGCATACTCATCTGAAAAGGTTTTTGCCGCATCAATAAGATTGATAACCCCTAAATTAGTTTTGGCCATTCGCAACTCTTTTTCCGTTTGCGAAATTTGCAGCCGCAGGCGGGTGGTTTCCTCCGCTAACATTTCATCTGACACGCCACCACCTTTGTGAATCTGGATGTGCTTGGCCATGTAATCGGTGATGATTTCAGAAAGCACCGGCTGCACCATATCCGGATCAAGGTGGCTATAAATAAGGTGGATGACCGTGCCTTCCCGCCAGACCAAAAGATTGCCAAGGATCACACCAGCAGCATCGCTGGGGTCGTTCCCGCCTCCGTATTTGGCTAGAATTTTTTCCGGGCCAATGTTGACCGCCACCTGCTTAGCAAGATCAAAGCTGTTTAATATTTCTTGTTCGCCCGCCATGACAAACGAACCTAGCTCGTTCAACCCAACCATCATGGATGAATTGTTGTCAACGGGATTCATCGAACGGCTATCCGAAACATACCGAACCATGAGTTTGGCCCCCGACTCATACGGCGATTTTTTATAATGAGAATAAGCCGCTGCTGCCGCCAAGCCGATCAACGTCAGTAAAATGATTTTCCATTTGTGACGGGAAATCAGGCGGAAAACTATAAAAGAAACATCGTCCAAGCTAACTCCCGCCGCTGGCTCTTCGTTTTGTCGGATGTTGTTCATTTCTTCACTTATTAAAACACACCGCCGTTAAAGCACGCCACAAAAAACGGATGAAAAATCATGCCCAATGACGATATAGTATTCCGCCGACCATCCGCGCTGCGACGACCGGCATAACCCGAAAAACCCGGTTATGCCA
>Ga0364867_10548_pt1 | contig 18684 bp, 10 predicted proteins | sample ExccelAu500001D4_3_FD_206915 | JGI IMG/M metagenome (GOLD analysis project Ga0364867, IMG submission 206915) | Enriched cells from Trout Bog Lake Hypolimnion, Wisconsin, USA - BchlTB.Aug13.5000.01.D4 | ecosystem: Environmental > Aquatic > Freshwater > Lake > Hypolimnion/Profundal zone | place...
ACTGCGGACAGAACCTGACTGATATTCGCGATAACAAAGTCTATCCCACAGTCCAGCTTGGGACCCAATGCTGGATGCAGAAGAACCTGAACTATGGTTCGTCGATCCAGGGTACAACTGAGCAAACTGATAACTGCATGAATGAAAAGTACTGTTACTCCGACAATCCCGCTAATTGTAATATTTACGGCGGGTTGTATCAGTGGGATGAGGTGATGGCATACGGGAACACTCCCGGTTCACAGGGACTTTGTCCGCCGGGATGGCATATTCCCACTCAGGCCGAATGGATGGTCCTGTTCAACAATAACCTTACCCAGGGAATGGCCGGAAAACCCCTGCAGGATTCAATCTTCAACGGCTTTAGAGCTAAGGAAAGCGGCATTGTATACAGCAACATCAGCTGGAAGTTCCAGGGGTTTGCAACCCTCTACTGGAGCTCAAATCCATATGGTGCTATAAAAGCTTTGTCCCACGGGATGAACTTGCAGAATTTCAGTGTTTCAGATTACTACTCGAACCGGTCGAATGCATTTGCGGTGAGATGTTTGAAAGATTAGACTAAGTCAAATCAACAGGAGTGAAACGAAAGAGTACACGGTTTTTTAGTTTGGGGATTTTTCTCCTGATCCTGTCGTATTCCGGGTATTCGCAGGGCGAATTCAACAACTGGTATTTTGGCCATCGTGCCGGAATTACCTTTAATTCCGGCACGCCGGTAGCGTTGACAAACTGTGCACCAGCCTTTTGGAATTCCTTTGCTACTATTACCGAATCTGATTCATCAGGCAATCTGTTATTTTATTCTGACGGAAATAAGGTTTTTAACAGAAACCATCTGGTTATGCCGAATGGTAACTTGCTTAATCCATTAACATTGTACCAACCCGTTTTTTCAGTTCAGTCATTACAAGATAGTAATTTATTTTTTCTATTTATTGTCGATTGGGATTTTACAAGTGTCTATCCAAATCCAATGGGATTAAGATATTCGGTCATTGATATGCAATTAAATGGTGGACTTGGAGATATCCCATCCGGTCAAAAAAATATTTCGATACCGAGCGGATGGGATGCCTGCTGGGAAGTTACAGGAACAAGGCATCGCAATAATAAATTCGCCTGGGTCGTTACAAGGAAATGGCATAATTCTTATTCTTATGCATCTTATTTGGTCAGTGATACCGGATTAGATACCACCGCAGTTTTAAGCAACAGCATGGTGCCACTAAATTTGAATTCGAATTCCAATATGTTAAATTACTGCGATATAATTAAAATTTCGCCAAATGGTAACAAATTAATTTCATATTATGAGGGTATAAATGTCGCAGCAGATACTGGTGTATTTGAAGTTTGCAATTTTAATTCTCAAACCGGACAGATAACGCCATTATTTCTTATTCCTAACTGCCTGATAAGTCAGGGCGAATCATTGGAATTTTCCCGGGATTCAAAATTTATATATGCATCTGAGATGATTGCTTCGACTGACAATGTTCATATTGTGCAATTCGATGCCACAAAAACCGATTCCTTATCATTTATTCAGTCAAAAAAAATAATTGATTCAACTTCTCATTGCATTGGATTCCAGTTAGGGCCTGATGGCAAGATTTATTGCGCCCACAATGCAACATTACTTGATGTGATCAATAATCCTACAGTTCAAGGCTTAGGTTGTAATTATCAGCATGATGAAGTGAATTTACTAGGGAAAGTGTCAGCTTGGGGTTTCCCACAATTATTGCAACGATATTATATCTATATAACCCATATCGGACAATGCAGGGGAGATACGGTTAGTTTTTCTACCGTTCTTTTTCCTCCGGTGGATAGTTTAAGCTGGAGTTTCGGAGATCCATCTTCAGGGTCTTTGAATTATTCTGACCTTCCCACACCTTTTCACATCTATTCAACTTCAGGCACTTATAATGTCGAGTTGATAGTCCGGCATAATGATAAACGAATGGATACCGCCTGGCAGGTGGTTACTATTTTACCCGGCCCCCAACCCAATCTTGGTTCGGATCAAACCATTTGTTTCGGTGATTCGGTGACCTTTGATGCCGGAGCCTGTTCCGGATGCTCCTATTTATGGAAAAACCTTGGATCCGGAGCTACGGTAGGTACTTCACAAACCTTCAGAACATGCCAGGCTGGAACGTATGCCGCTATTGTAACCGGTTCCAATGGTTGTATCGGAAGAGATACCGTACAACTCTCAACAACCACGGTGCCGGCGGTATCCAACTCCCCGCCGCTTGTAAAAATAATCTGTACCGGAGAATCAACGAATATCCCTTTGACTTCCAATCCACCGGGTGCAATGTTTCACTGGACTGCTTCCTTATCATCGGGCAATGTCACAGGGTTCAGCGCCGATTCCGGACTGGTCATCAACCAGGTCCTTACCAATCTCCTTGCAACTCCGGGAATTGTTATCTATCATATTACTCCGAAAATTGGAAGTTGCAGCGGATCCAAGGTAGATTATCAGGTTACTGTGAATCCAGGGGATTCAGTGAAAGTTAGCATTTCAGCATCGTTGAATAATATTTGTTCCGGGACTGCCGTCACCTTTACTGCAACACCAACCTATGGAGGGTTCTCGCCTTCCTTCCAATGGAAAGTGAACGGAGTCAATGCCGGGACAAATTATTCGGTGTTCACCTATACCCCGGTCAATAATGATGTGGTAAGCTGCATTCTAACCTCATCAAACACGATCTGCGTTTTTAATAATCCGGCTACTTCCAATGCCATCACCATGATCGTCAACCCCGAGATGCCGGTTTCGGTTAGCATTACGTCTTCCTTAAACCCGATCTGTGCTGGGAATACAGTCTTGTTTACCGCGCATCCTGTCAATGAAGGATTATCCCCGGTTTATCAGTGGAAAGTGAACGGCGTCAATACCGGGACCAACTCATCCACCTTCACCTACATCCCGGTGAATAATGACCAGGTCAGTTGCGAGCTGACCTCTTCCCTTACTGTCTGTGTTACAAATAATCCCGCCACCAGCAATACGATCATCATGCAGGTGGATCAGAACCACCCGGTAAGCCTTTCGATATCCGCTTCTCTAAACCCTGTCTGCGCCGGGAATACGGTACTGTTTACTGCACTGCCGGTTAACTCGGGTTTAACACCGCTATACCAATGGAAGGTGAATGGCGTCATTACCGGGACCAACTCATCCACCTTCACCTACATCCCACTTAATAATGACCAGGTCTGTTGTGTTCTAACCTCTTCCCTTACGACCTGTGTGACCAACAACCCGGCCACAAGCAATGTGGTGACTATGACCGTTAACCCGAACTATACGGTATCAGTGAGCATCACAACACCATCAGATACGGTTTGCCAGGGAACTGCTGTTTTGTTCACCGCGCATCCGGTCAATGAAGGTTTAACACCCATTTACCAGTGGAAAGTGAACGGGGTGAATTCAGGAGCGAATTCATCCACCTTTTCCTATATGCCGGTTAATGCTGATGTGGTAAGCTGTGTTCTTACATCCTCCTATACTTCATGCACAACGAACAACCCGGCCACGAGCAATGCCGTTACAATGACCGTGTTCAATAATCTTACTGCCGGAGTTTCAATTTCAGCCGTTCCCAACCCGTTCTGTTCAGGAAATACAGTAAACTACTCAGCCACACCCACCAATGGTGGATTTACACCATCTTACCAGTGGAAAGTGAATGGGGCTAATGCAGGGAGCAATGCCTCCACTTATTCTTTCGTTCCGCAACAGGGGGATATTGTTCAATGCGTGATGAACTCAAGCCTGTCCTGCATCACCAATAACCCGGTCACATCGAACACCATTGTGATGAATGCCCTGGCTGCTCCTTTGGTTTCCTTTACCCTGTGTTTCGACAGCATAACCACGATCAATGCGACAGCATTCAAACTTAAAGGCGGAGTACCTATCGGAGGGGTTTATTCAGGTTCGGGAGTGAATTCTGGAACCGGTGTATTTACGCCTTCAGCTGCAGGTATTGGTACAAAAACAATTACATATTTTTATCAGAACTCTTTCTCCTGTGCAAATTCAAAAACAAAGACAATTATCGTGCAGGCAGTTCCTTCGTTCAACTGCGGTCAGAACCTGACTGATATCCGGGATAACAAGGTCTATTCCACTGTCCAACTCGGTACCCAGTGCTGGATGCAGAAGAACCTTAATTACGGAACTTCTCTCCAGGGTAACGCAGAACAGACCGACAATTGTATCAACGAAAAATATTGTTACAGCGATAATGCCGCAAATTGTACTCTATACGGAGGCTTGTATCAATGGGATGAACTGATGGCATACACCAATACTCCCGGCGCCCAGGGACTTTGTCCCCCGGGATGGCATGTACCCACTCAAACCGAATGGAACACCCTGTTTTCTTTTTACCAGCAGCAGGCCCTGGCAGGTAAACCCCTTCAGGATACCATTATCATGGGATTCCGTGCAAAGGAAAGCGGTGTGATCTACAGTAATTTCTCATGGAGCTTCAAAGGTTTCGCCACCATATTTTGGACTTCAACCCCCTCGGGAACCATCAAAGCCATGTCCCACGGCATGAATCTTATCAATTTCAGCGTATCGGACTATCCCGCCAACCGATCAAATGCATTTGCGGTGAGATGTCTGCAAAATTAAATTCGCAGGTAATTGGGAGAGTATGATTATAAAAACGACTTGAAGATCGTCATAACGGAAAATTACGATGAAATCACTGATTTTTCGTTTGTTTTGCGGGAAAAAATCTCAATCCCAGTCTGACGTATCTCATTGATCATCGGTTGTGTGGAATTGAAGTCATTCTCCTCAAAAGGATGGGGTTCAATCTGAGTATTAAAATTCCAGGTTAGTTTTAATAATTCAACCTGGGTTTGAAAAGGATCAGGCAATTCGTTCATAATGATCGCAAGATCAATATCACTGTCAGGATGCTGATTCCCTCTGGCATATGAACCAAACAGAATCGCTCTGCTTATCGGATAATTACGCTGTAACAATATCCGCAGATACTTTTTGCTTATTTCAATAGCTGTTGTCTGATCCATTCCCTGTGCTCTTTTATCTTACCAATCCAATCAGTTGCAAAATCCTTATTGCATTTCTTAAAGAAAGACTGTTTATAGTCATCATATCTGGCATTGATATTAAAACCAGTAACAGTTGAAAAGAAAAGTTGTTGTTCATCATCCAAAACCAGCTCCGCTTTTTCTGCAATTCTCAGGAGGTTATGGATCAAAGGATAATTTTCATCTTTTTTCTGAATATAATACGCTTTGAGCAGTTTTTCTATTACAAGATGACCAATAAATAATGACCACATATAGTCACCGGATTCATACAAATGCAACATGGTCTTATAGTCTTTATCTGAAGACTCCAGCCAAAATTGTATGATTTCTCTTTTTGTCAATTTGATTCGGGTTAACACAAAAGTAAAGAATTTTCCGGAGTAATCATCCAATACATTTAAAGCTGCCCAAAAATCTCAATAAAGAAAGATGCATTTCAGCAGCTAAGCTCTGCCAGATAAATTCAATAGAATAGTACCCGATTTACACCAGCATTTTCCTACTTTACAATTTCCTTTTTCTTATCAACTGAAGGCTCTGGAGGTCAAATCCCCGACAAACATGTAGTTTTCTGTATGTTTAGTCACCTTGGACTATAATTCTGATAATCAATCTGATTTTTTTCAAATTTGCGGAAAACCGCAATGAAAATTTGTGGAAAACCGCAATTGACAAAGGCTTTGAGATTATTTATCTTTACAGTACATTCTTGCATATCTATTTATTTTTATTATTCACCCTATAATTCTTTATGCTATGAAAACAATTTTACCAGTATTTCTTCTTGTCTTTATGGTCACCTGTAATTGTGACCTAAATGCTCAGAACATGATTTATCCGATTCCTTCTTTCAATGTTAAAGTCATCGGAACAGCCATCTTTCAGGAGTGCCGTCTTGAACAAGGTTCCCAAAATAATTCAAAAGAAAGAAGGGCTATGAACGTCAAAGGAGGTGTTTGTGGATTATTGACCGATAGTTGCTCCTACGTGGCGACTATATACAGCTTAGATGGGTTGACCAGGCTTGGGCCATTTACTGTTCAGTGCGGAGAAACCTTAAGCGTTGAAATCGATGATCGTGAATGGGGTGTTATAATCTTTTCCGGTTCCCAGCTTTGTGTTGATGTTTGGATTGACGAGTTTGGAGATCCTCTTAAAAAATGTAATGAGGAATGAAAATCCTTGCAATTCAAGGTCATGTATAAAAGATGTAAGTGATGCAATGTATTTCACTTCTTTATCAGTTAACAACATTTTTCGCTTATGTAAGATGGGTTTCAACGATAATCCTCTTTTGTCATACAAAAAGTAAAATGAATAATTCGGGTAATTCTATAGCCTTGCCAGGCAACCCATTTAGTAATCGTACACTCCAGTTACTAGGGAAAAATAACATTGAGCGAACCGGAGATCGAACCGGACCCATGGATTCCTATACTAATCATCCGTGGGTCTAAAAGGTTCTTTTGAGCAATTTATTGCGATCAGAAGGTGAAACGAAGAAAACCATAGTATATACATATTTCTCTTCACTTTGGGAATAACAATTCAGAAGGGAATATGCAATGGTTTAAGATTTCAGTAATTTTACATTACTTACAAGTGAAAATCAATACAAGATGAAAAAAATATTTATAACATTGGCATTCGTGCTAATTGCAATGTTAGCCTTTAATAATGCTGCAACTGCATCTACAACCTTTAATATCTATCTGACAATTACTGATAATATAAACAATCCACCCACATGTCCAGATAACTATGGCGGTCCCTTTTATGTTAGGGTATTTATTATTTATGATGGCAATGTAATTACCGAGCATGACGTGTATATATCAGACGAACTGACGCATCAAATTACTTGGGTATATGGTCAGACTCTGTCTCCATTCTATTACTATCAGGTTCAATTTGATGTATGCAGATATGCTCCTCCCAATACTTATTCATGTGGAGAAAGTTTTCCCTTCCTGAATAATTACACCCTGTCACAATTAACAGGTGGATGGTCTTTTCCGGTAACGTTAAACTAAGTATATAAATTTGACCGAAATGTAAGGAGAAACCATTAATGGATCAAGGGAATAATATACAAATAAAGACTTCTCTTAAAATCAGAATTCTACTTTTTAAAATTTGTATATTATTCCCTTTAGCGTTATTCTCCCAAGGGGAATTCAACAATTGGTATTTTGGAGGTCGTGCCGGTATCACATTCAATTATGGGGATCCTCCCGTAACGCTGACCGATTGCTCTTCGGCCTTTTATAATCAGGGAACAAGCGTTTCTGTTTCCGACTCTCTTGGGAATCTGTTATTTTATTCTGATGGAATAAGGGTCTTTAATAGAAATCACTTCGTAATGCCAAACGGACACGGAGTAAATCCAGATTATGCAGGAGGGAACCAGATGATTTTTTATGTTCCATCACTACAAGATGCCAGTAAATATTATCTTTTTACGGTAGGTAATGACTATACTCTTGCAAATCCGAATCCTGACGGCTTACGGTATTCCATCATAGACATGCAAATGGATGGAGGCCTGGGCGATATCCCGGCAGGGCAGAAAAATATTTTAATCCCAAGCGCGTGGGATGCCGGTCTGAATGTGACCGGAACTCGTCATCGTAACCTTAAATTTGCTTGGGTTGTTACCAGGAAATATTATTATTCTTCGTTTTATGCCTCCTATCTGGTCAACGAAACCGGCATAGATACCACAGCCATCTTTAGCAACAGTCTGATCCCAATAAACCAAAATGATGCTATCACGGCTCAGGTTTATGGAATTAAAATATCACCAGATGGAAGTAAATTGATAGCCTGTTATACCCGAAAAAATCCAAATCAAAGTGGATCTCAGACAATACTGGAAATCTGCAATTTCAATTCTCAAACAGGACAAATATCACCTTTATTTCTCGTGCCTGGCAATTTTATACCAATGGCTCTTTGTCTCATGGAATTCTCTCGTGATTCGAAACGATTATACTTGGATGAGCAACTTATGATTCCTCCATATTCATTTGCTCAAATAATCCAATTTGATGCTACAAAAACAGATTCATTATCTTTTTTACTATCTAAGGATACAATTGCAACTCACAGGTTGGGATCTGCTTTTCAATTGGCTCCCGACGGAAAGATTTATGAAACAAAGGATGATTCTTCTTATCTTAACGTAATCAACAATCCTTCTATACAGGGCTCGGGATGTAATTTTCAGCGTGATGCAATTAACCTTCTTGGACGTGATGGTTGGACTGGTCTTCCTCAGTTTTTACAACGATATTATATATATATTACCCATAGCGGACAATGCCGGGGAGATCCGATTAACTATACAACCACCCTGTTTCCACCGGTAGATAGTTTAAGCTGGAGTTTCGGAGATCCGTTTTCAGGATCTCTTAACTATTCTGATCTGCCCACTCCTTCGCATATCTATTCTTCTGCTGGAACTTATAATGTTGAATTGATCGTGAGGCATAATGACAAACGGATGGATACGGCCTGGCAGGTGATTACTATTTTATCCGGCCCCCAACCCAATCTTGGTCCGGATCAAACCATTTGTATAGGTGATTCGGTTACCTTTGATGCCGGAGCCTGTTCCGGATGCTCCTATTTATGGAAAAACCTTGGATCCGGAGCTACGGTAGGTACTTCACAAACCTTCAGAACATGCCAGGCTGGAACGTATGCCGCTATTGTAACCGGTTCCAATGGTTGTATCGGAAGAGATACCGTACAACTCTCAACAACCACGGTGCCGGCGGTATCCAACTCCCCGCCGCTTGTAAAAATAATCTGTACCGGAGAATCAACGAATATCCCTTTGACTTCCAATCCACCGGGTGCAATGTTTCACTGGACTGCTTCCTTATCATCGGGCAATGTCACAGGGTTCAGCGCCGATTCCGGACTGGTCATCAACCAGGTCCTTACCAATCTCCTTGCAACTCCGGGAATTGTTATCTATCATATTACTCCGAAAATTGGAAGTTGCAGCGGATCCAAGGTAGATTATCAGGTTACTGTGAATCCAGGGGATTCAGTGAAAGTTAGCATTTCAGCATCGTTGAATAATATTTGTTCCGGGACTGCCGTCACCTTTACTGCAACACCAACCTATGGAGGGTTCTCGCCTTCCTTCCAATGGAAAGTGAACGGAGTCAATGCCGGGACAAATTATTCGGTGTTCACCTATACCCCGGTCAATAATGATGTGGTAAGCTGCATTCTAACCTCATCAAACACGATCTGCGTTTTTAATAATCCGGCTACTTCCAATGCCATCACCATGATCGTCAACCCCGAGATGCCGGTTTCGGTTAGCATTACGTCTTCCTTAAACCCGATCTGTGCTGGGAATACAGTCTTGTTTACCGCGCATCCTGTCAATGAAGGATTATCCCCGGTTTATCAGTGGAAAGTGAACGGCGTCAATACCGGGACCAACTCATCCACCTTCACCTACATCCCGGTGAATAATGACCAGGTCAGTTGCGAGCTGACCTCTTCCCTTACTGTCTGTGTTACAAATAATCCCGCCACCAGCAATACGATCATCATGCAGGTGGATCAGAACCACCCGGTAAGCCTTTCGATATCCGCTTCTCTAAACCCTGTCTGCGCCGGGAATACGGTACTGTTTACTGCACTGCCGGTTAACTCGGGTTTAACACCGCTATACCAATGGAAGGTGAATGGCGTCATTACCGGGACCAACTCATCCACCTTCACCTACATCCCACTTAATAATGACCAGGTCTGTTGTGTTCTAACCTCTTCCCTTACGACCTGTGTGACCAACAACCCGGCCACAAGCAATGTGGTGACTATGACCGTTAACCCGAACTATACGGTATCAGTGAGCATCACAACACCATCAGATACGGTTTGCCAGGGAACTGCTGTTTTGTTCACCGCGCATCCGGTCAATGAAGGTTTAACACCCATTTACCAGTGGAAAGTGAACGGGGTGAATTCAGGAGCGAATTCATCCACCTTTTCCTATATGCCGGTTAATGCTGATGTGGTAAGCTGTGTTCTTACATCCTCCTATACTTCATGCACAACGAACAACCCGGCCACGAGCAATGCCGTTACAATGACCGTGTTCAATAATCTTACTGCCGGAGTTTCAATTTCAGCCGTTCCCAACCCGTTCTGTTCAGGAAATACAGTAAACTACTCAGCCACACCCACCAATGGTGGATTTACACCATCTTACCAGTGGAAAGTGAATGGGGCTAATGCAGGGAGCAATGCCTCCACTTATTCTTTCGTTCCGCAACAGGGGGATATTGTTCAATGCGTGATGAACTCAAGCCTGTCCTGCATCACCAATAACCCGGTCACATCGAACACCATTGTGATGAATGCCCTGGCTGCTCCTTTGGTTTCCTTTACCCTGTGTTTCGACAGCATAACCACGATCAATGCGACAGCATTCAAACTTAAAGGCGGAGTACCTATCGGAGGGGTTTATTCAGGTTCGGGAGTGAATTCTGGAACCGGTGTATTTACGCCTTCAGCTGCAGGTATTGGTACAAAAACAATTACATATTTTTATCAGAACTCTTTCTCCTGTGCAAATTCAAAAACAAAGACAATTATCGTGCAGGCAGTTCCTTCGTTCAACTGCGGTCAGAACCTGACTGATATCCGGGATAACAAGGTCTATTCCACTGTCCAACTCGGTACCCAGTGCTGGATGCAGAAGAACCTTAATTACGGAACTTCTCTCCAGGGTAACGCAGAACAGACCGACAATTGTATCAACGAAAAATATTGTTACAGCGATAATGCCGCAAATTGTACTCTATACGGAGGCTTGTATCAATGGGATGAACTGATGGCATACACCAATACTCCCGGCGCCCAGGGACTTTGTCCCCCGGGATGGCATGTACCCACTCAAACCGAATGGAACACCCTGTTTTCTTTTTACCAGCAGCAGGCCCTGGCAGGTAAACCCCTTCAGGATACCATTATCATGGGATTCCGTGCAAAGGAAAGCGGTGTGATCTACAGTAATTTCTCATGGAGCTTCAAAGGTTTCGCCACCATATTTTGGACTTCAACCCCCTCGGGAACCATCAAAGCCATGTCCCACGGCATGAATCTTATCAATTTCAGCGTATCGGACTATCCCGCCAACCGATCAAATGCATTTGCGGTGAGATGTCTGCAAAATTAAATTCGCAGGTAATTGGGAGAGTATGATTATAAAAACGACTTGAAGATCGTCATAACGGAAAATTACGATGAAATCACTGATTTTTCGTTTGTTTTGCGGGAAAAAATCTCAATCCCAGTCTGACGTATCTCATTGATCATCGGTTGTGTGGAATTGAAGTCATTCTCCTCAAAAGGATGGGGTTCAATCTGAGTATTAAAATTCCAGGTTAGTTTTAATAATTCAACCTGGGTTTGAAAAGGATCAGGCAATTCGTTCATAATGATCGCAAGATCAATATCACTGTCAGGATGCTGATTCCCTCTGGCATATGAACCAAACAGAATCGCTCTGCTTATCGGATAATTACGCTGTAACAATATCCGCAGATACTTTTTGCTTATTTCAATAGCTGTTGTCTGATCCATTCCCTGTGCTCTTTTATCTTACCAATCCAATCAGTTGCAAAATCCTTATTGCATTTCTTAAAGAAAGACTGTTTATAGTCATCATATCTGGCATTGATATTAAAACCAGTAACAGTTGAAAAGAAAAGTTGTTGTTCATCATCCAAAACCAGCTCCGCTTTTTCTGCAATTCTCAGGAGGTTATGGATCAAAGGATAATTTTCATCTTTTTTCTGAATATAATACGCTTTGAGCAGTTTTTCTATTACAAGATGACCAATAAATAATGACCACATATAGTCACCGGATTCATACAAATGCAACATGGTCTTATAGTCTTTATCTGAAGACTCCAGCCAAAATTGTATGATTTCTCTTTTTGTCAATTTGATTCGGGTTAACACAAAAGTAAAGAATTTTCCGGAGTAATCATCCAATACATTTAAAGCTGCCCAAAAATCTCAATAAAGAAAGATGCATTTCAGCAGCTAAGCTCTGCCAGATAAATTCAATAGAATAGTACCCGATTTACACCAGCATTTTCCTACTTTACAATTTCCTTTTTCTTATCAACTGAAGGCTCTGGAGGTCAAATCCCCGACAAACATGTAGTTTTCTGTATGTTTAGTCACCTTGGACTATAATTCTGATAATCAATCTGATTTTTTTCAAATTTGCGGAAAACCGCAATGAAAATTTGTGGAAAACCGCAATTGACAAAGGCTTTGAGATTATTTATCTTTACAGTACATTCTTGCATATCTATTTATTTTTATTATTCACCCTATAATTCTTTATGCTATGAAAACAATTTTACCAGTATTTCTTCTTGTCTTTATGGTCACCTGTAATTGTGACCTAAATGCTCAGAACATGATTTATCCGATTCCTTCTTTCAATGTCAAAGTCATCGGAACAGCCATCTTTCAGGAGAGCCGTCTTGAACAAGGTTCCCAAAATAATGCAAAGGAAAGAAGGGCTATGAACGTCAAAGGAGGTGTTTGTGGATTATTAACCGATAGTTGCTCTTACGTGGCGACTATATACAGCCTGGATGGGTTGACGAGGCTTGGGCCATTTCCTGTTCAATGCGGAGAAACATTAACCGTTGAAATCGATGATCGTGAATGGGGAGTTATAATCTTCTCCGGTTCCCAGCTTTGTGTTGATGTTTGGATTGACGAGTTTGGAAATCCTCTTAAAAAATGTAATGAGGATTGAGAATCCTGGACTTTTCAGGTCAAATCAAAGATGAAGATAATGCAATTTCTCTTTCTACTTCGACAGTTAATAATATATTTCCTCAATGAAGAATCTTTGCTGGGTTTAATCATCTTATTTGATTCCCACAGAAGGCATATTAATCCTGGTATTTCTCTAACCCCTCCAGGCAACCCTTATATTGAAATAACACTCCAATTAATAGGGAAAAATAACATTTAGCGAACCGGAGAGCTATCCGGGCCCATGGATTCCAATACTAATCATCCATGGGTCAAAAAGGTTCCTCTGAGCAATTAATTGTGATCAGTGGGTGAAACGAAGAATAACCCAAACAATGCTATTCTCTTTACATTGTTTGCAGATTTTTTCAAGAAGGGATTTCAAACTTTACCACGATTTGATAACTTTACATACATTCCAAATTTTAACCAAGTCATGAAAAAAATTATTTTAACAGGATTAGTATTGGCATTATTCTTGCTGAGTTATTCGGCATTCTCACAAAGCCCTGTGACTTTTGATTTTAAGGTAAATATAACCGACAATTGCGGAGGAATTTATCATGGGGATTATTGTGTAATCTGTTCGATTTATGAAGGGACTACCTTATTATGTACCAGTTCCCCAATCTGTGGTTTAAGAGCAGGACAGGACGAGGAGATTTCATTTAAATGCAGTGTCGATCATACATCATCGGCTCAAATATATTCTGTTGTTGTAACTGGATATAGGAATACTAATCCGATTACTTGCCAAAACTCCCATACGAATGGACTTTTTTATTGGGCGGACATCACCAATGGGACAGCTTTATGCACAGTGACCCTCTAATCTCTTTCGGGTTAGTTCCCCTCCGCTCTGCAGCGAAAAGGAAATAATTCCCGAAAATATGCCGCTGGTCTGTGGCGGAGTATTTTATTGATTACTATATAGATCAAAAAGTTTTTGATTTACTGGAAAAAAGAAGGGAATAATAAACTATGAACGCAAAATTCAAATGGTTTATCTTGAACCTGTGTTTATTCTTCCCTTTAATTCTTTATTCCCAGGGTGAATTCAACAATTGGTATTTCGATAATCTTGCGGGATTGACTTATAATTCAGGCTATCCGGTTCCTCTCACGAATAGTGGAATGTTAGGTGGTGGAATTGATATTACTGTGTCAGATTCCTTAGGTAATCTTCTATTCTTATCTAATAGCCAGGTGGTACTGAATAGAAACCAACACGTAATGCCAAATGGTATTCTTTTCGGCACAGGATGTATTTGCGGAAGTCAACAAATTATCTCAGTTCAACGGATCGACGATTTTCAGAGGTATTATTTGTTCTATGTGAATACATGGACATCTTCTTATCCAGCTTATGGTCTCCGGTATTCGATCCTCAACATGAACCTTGACGGGGGGTTGGGCGATATAGAACATACCAGTAAAAACATTTCTATCCCTGGAATGAGCAGAGCATGGTCAGTTGTCACAGCAACACGTCATCAGAATAATAAGAATGCATGGGTGGTGACAAGAATTTCCGATCCCGACAGCAATTATTTTGCTTCATTCCTGGTCGATCAAAACGGACTGAATACCACTGCAATATTAAGCCCCAGCTTGATAACAACAACCAATCCTCCCACACCTGTTACTGCGTCGGAAATAAAAATATCTCCTGACGGAACGAAATTAATGTGTATTTATAATGCCGATACCATTGTAGCTGAGTTTTGCCATTTCGACCGCTCGACAGGGGAAGTCACCCCCTTATTCAAATTTAAGCCTTCACAATATAATTCACATCCTACTATTTGTAAGGGAATAGAATTTTCCATTCAAGGAAAATACTTATATGTCTCGACTAAATGTAAAGACACAATCCCAGCTCCGCTTTACCAATATGATGCAACTAAAACAGATTCAGCACAGTTCATGCAAAGCGAAACATTAATCGCTACGGGAACAGGCCTTTTTCAGTCTGAAATGCAAATGGGGCCCGATGGCAAGATATATATCACACATTTTCAAGTTGACTCATTGCATGTCATTAATCATCCTTCGATTCAGGGTACGGGCTGTGATTTTCATTTTGATACCGTGTCTTTGGCCGGTAGACAATGTAATGGGGGATTTGACCAGTTCATCCAGCGGTATTATGTACTCATTCATTCTCTCAATCTTACGTGTTCTCATTCACCTGTGGCTTTCACTTCTTCCATCTGGCCCCAGCCCGACAGCATACAATGGGATTTCGGCGATCCGTCTTCCGGCGTACTGAACTATTCCACCTTTGCCAATCCTTCGCATATTTATACCAACAGTGGAACATATACCGTGGAACTGTATGTTAGGCATATCGATAACCGGACAGATACCGCCTGGCAGGTCATCACAATACTGCCCGGTCCACAGGTGGATCTAGGACCAGACAGGACCATTTGCCTTGGTGATTCGGTCACTTTCGATGCCGGGGCCTGCAGCGGTTGTACCTACGATTGGAAAGATCTTTCGACAGGACTAACCGTCGCAACCACTCAAACCTTTAAAACCGGGCTGGCGGGAACATATACCGTTGCAGTGACCAGTCCGAACACCTGCATGGGCAGGGATACCGTTCAACTTGTAACCACTGCTGTCCCGGTCTTAGGCAACAACCCATTGAATAAAACTATCTGTACAGGAGAGTCGACCAACATCCTGCTTTCGTCCTCTCCACCTGGCGCAGTGTTTCACTGGACAGCAACCCTTACCTTAGGCACTGTTACCGGGTTTTCAGCAGATTCAGGCCTGGTTATTAACCAGGTCCTTACCAATTCCTTTTCAACTCCCGGCATTGTCACTTATCATATTACGCCAAAGATAGGAAGCTGCAGCGGTTCCACGGTGAATTTTCCGGTCACGGTAAACCCCGGCGATTCGGTGAAAGTGAGTATTTCAGCATCGTTGAATAATATTTGCTCCGGGACTTCCGTCACCTTTACAGCAACACCAACCTACGGAGGTTCTTCTCCTTCCTACCAATGGAAAGTGAACGGGGTCAATGCCGGTACAAATTCTTCTGTGTTCACCTATACCCCACTCAATAATGATGTGGTAAGCTGCATTCTTACCTCATCAAACACAGTCTGCGTTTTCAATAACCCAGCCACTTCGAATGCCATCACAATGATCGTCAATCCCCAGATGCCGGTTTCGGTAAGCATTACCTCTTCTTTAAATCCGGTCTGTGCCGGGAATACAGTCCTGTTTACCGCGCATCCTGTCAATGAAGGATCAACCCCGGTCTATCAATGGAAAGTGAACGGCGTCAATACCGGGACCAATTCATCCACCTTCACCTACATTCCTGTAAACAATGACCAGGTCAGTTGCCTGATGACCTCTTCCCTTACCGTCTGTGTCACAAATAATCCCGCTACCAGCAATACGATCATCATGCAGGTGGATCAGAACCACCCGGTGAGCCTGACAATATCTCCTTCACTAAACCCCGTCTGCACCGGGAATACTGTACTGTTTACCGCACTGCCGGTTAACCCGGGATTAACACCGGTCTACCAGTGGAAGGTGAACGGTGTCAATACCGGGACCAACTCATCAATCTTCAACTACATTCCCGTAAACAATGACCAGGTCAGTTGCGTATTGACCTCTTCACTTACGAGCTGTGTAATGAACAACCCGGCCATGAGCAATGTGGTGACTATGACCGTTAACCCGAACTACACGGTGTCGTTGACTATTACTTCGCCCTCGGATACGGTTTGCCAGGGGACTTCGGTTCAGTTCACCGCACACCCGGTCAATGAGGGTTTAACTCCCTTTTACCAGTGGAAAGTGAACGGGGTGAATACTGGGGGAAACTCATCCACCTTTTACTATACGCCGGTTAATGCTGATGTGGTAAGCTGTGTGCTTACTTCTTCCTATACTGAGTGCACAACGAACAACCCCGCAACGAGCAATTCCGTGTTGATGACCGTGTTCAATAATCTAATTGCCGGGGTTTCAATTTCGGCCGTTCCCAACCCGTTCTGTTCGGGAAGCACAGTCAGTTGTTCAGCCATTCCCACCAACGGTGGATTTACACCTTCGTACCAGTGGAAAGTGAACGGGGTCAATGCAGGGACCAATACATCCATTTATTCTTACATTCCCCAGCAGGGGGATATCGTACAGTGCGTGATGAACTCAAGCCTTTCCTGCATTACGAATAACCCGGTCACATCGAACACCATCGTGATGAATGCCCTGACAGCTCCATCGGTTTCCTTTACCTTGTGCTTTGACAGCATTACCACGATCAATGCTGCAGCTTTCAAGCTCAAAGGCGGGGTGCCGATAGGTGGTGTTTATTCAGGTCCGGGCGTAAATTCAGTAACCGGGGTATTTACACCTTCATCAGCCGGGATTGGGACAAAAACTATAACGTATTTCTATCAGAACTCATTCTCCTGTGCAAATTCCAAATCAAAGACTATTATCGTGCAGGCAGCTCCTTCGTTCAACTGCGGACAGAACCTGACCGATATCCGGGATAACAAGGTCTATTCCACTGTACAACTTGGAACCCAATGCTGGATGCAAAAGAACCTCAATTATGGAACTTCTCTGCAAGGTACAACAGAACAGACCGACAACTGTATAAATGAAAAATACTGTTACAACGACAATGCTGCAAATTGCACGCTATACGGAGGCTTGTATCAATGGGATGAACTGATGGCATATACCAATACCCCCGGCACCCAGGGACTTTGTCCTCCGGGATGGCATGTACCCACCCAAACCGAATGGAATACCCTGTTTACGTTTTACCAGCAGCAGGCCTTGGCAGGGAAACCCTTGCAGGATACCATTATTATGGGATTCCGTGCAAAGGAAAGCGGAGTGATCTACAGCAATTTTTCCTGGAGCTTCAAAGGTTTCGCCACCATTTTCTGGACTTCAACACCCTCGGGAACCATCAAAGCCATGTCCCATGGCATGAATCTTATCAATTTCAGCGTATCGGACTATCCCGCTAACCGATCAAACGCTTTTGCGGTGAGATGCCTTATGAATTAACCGGGATAAGAATGGTGAATTGTCTCCTATTATAGCATTGTCTAACAAGACATTCAATCTTCTAATATAGATTCAAACTATCGCTAAACTAATCGTGACCAATAATTTCCTGACTGTTTAACTCCACGAATGAATATTCCTTGAAGAGATCAATTATCCTTAAAATATTTCTTTGAAAAAGCACCAGTAATTCAGTATTCCTTATATTACCAGTACTTATCAATAATAATTTTTGAGGACTATTTTTTAAGTAAAATGAATCTAGAAAATCAGAATCTTTTATAATCAATATCCTGTCTTGTATAATTGCTAATTCTCTGAGAAAAGAGTCCTTCGTCCTTTCTTTATCAGGAAGATCATCAATATGCAGGGTATCTTACCCCTTTCCTGTTAAAAAGAAAGCAAGTTTAAATGGGAGCTGAGCATCTACGAGAAATTTCATGCAACAACTTTGTAAATGGACTTAATCTTTGTGAGTCTTGAAGCGAAAGCAAGGCATGCTTGAATATCTTTTTGCTCCAGGGTAGGATAATCATTTATAATTTCAGAGGAGGTCATGCCGGCAGAAAGCAGGTCAAGGATAAGTTCAACTGTATATCTTGATTCCTTTATCGTGGGCTTACCATGGCATATTTCAGGATTAATTGTTATACGTGACACAAGTGTTTCCATGTATCTATGGTGATTTTGACACAAAGATAGC
>Ga0364867_10549_pt1 | contig 18660 bp, 8 predicted proteins | sample ExccelAu500001D4_3_FD_206915 | JGI IMG/M metagenome (GOLD analysis project Ga0364867, IMG submission 206915) | Enriched cells from Trout Bog Lake Hypolimnion, Wisconsin, USA - BchlTB.Aug13.5000.01.D4 | ecosystem: Environmental > Aquatic > Freshwater > Lake > Hypolimnion/Profundal zone | place: USA...
TAATATTATTTTATGAAATATACTTTTGGTATATTAATGATTCTTAATGCAACATTATCTCTACATGTAAAAGGTCATATCATTACCACTATTGCAGGCTCAAGCGGCAGGTTATAATGGTGATGGAATAGGAGTGGCTTCAGCCCAATTAAATATACCTGAAAACTTTATTTTTGATAAAAGAGGTAATCTTTATATTGCTGATTATTACAACTGCAGGATTCCCAAGATAGATACTCGTGGATGGAGACTTTAGCAAACCGGGGAATGCGGTCTGCAAAGGTATAATTATGATTTCAATAATCGTATTGTGTTTGTTAGAAGCGATTTATGCATTTTTATAAATAAAAATGCATAATGAGTTGTTAATCATAAAAAATGTGGAAACAAATAGGTGGCAGATGTGTTTTAATTCTACTTTTTTTTTTGTTCCTTTACCAAATATTGATGTATTTTAAAATTTGAATAGAGATGAAACTAATCTTTACAAATGTTTGTCGTAAAATCAAGTTATTCCATTTACTAATGGCGCTTTGTTTTTTAGGAATCACTGCAAGCGCACAGGAGACCACGGGGGACTCTGTATTTGTACCTTCTGGTAAACTTTGGGGTTTGGTTTATGGCGATTTTGCCTACAAGGCAAAAGCAGATTCTTTGAACCGCGGGGGACAAAACCAATATACAGGAATCAGGCAAAACCAGAATATGTTTCAGTACAGGCGTATATACCTTGGTTATGATTACAAGATAAGCCAGAAATTCTCAGCTGAATTTTTATTGGCTTCGGAAGAAAATAGTACCACCACAGCCACAACAACTTCAGTGACCTCGGGAGACCTGCTTAGCGACAATAAAATATCGATGTTTGTGAAACTGGCTAATATAAAATGGAATAATATCATTCCGGGTGGCAACCTTAGCCTGGGGCAAGTATATACACCATCGGCTGTTTTAACCTCAGAAGTATTATGGGATTACCGCTGCATTGAGCGAACAGTTTCGGATATCAGGCGTACGCCCGTGTATGATATGGGCGCCAGGCTTAATGGCAGGTTCTACAGTACTGACGCTACTAAACTGGGCTATAACTTTATGGTTGCCAACGGCACAGCTTCAAAGCCTGAAAATGATGGCTTCAAATGGTTGTATGGCGACTTATATGCAAAAGTATTTGACCGAAGACTTGTTTTAGATATTTATGCCGACTATACAAAAATTAACTGGACACCAAGCTGGCATCACGACCGAAGTATGCTTAAAGGTATAATCGCCTATACTACGCCTAAATTCACTTTAGGAACGGAAGCATTTATCAATAGACTAATGGGAGATAATATTGCAACGAAATTCAATGATAAAAATGATACATTAACCACAAAATCGAGCGCAATTTCCCTGTTTTCAAGAGGCCGGATTTACAGAAGTATTTTAGGTTATTTTATCAGGTTTGATTATTATAACCCTTCGGCCAATAATAATAACAGCATCTATAAAAAATATACGCCTATTACCCCAACCTATGATCCTAATACAATGGAACAGTTTTTTACGGCAGGTATAGATTATTCCCCGATGAACAAAATACATATTATGCCGAATGTGTGGTATAATGCTTATAATAATGCAGGGCCTATCCAACTCAAAAATGGTTATGACCTCGTTTACAGGTTGTCGCTTTATTATGTATATGGCAAATAATTATTAACTGTGTAACAGGTAGATTATCTGTTTGTAAATAAGAATATTTCAACCCATTCAATAATCAGGTTACTTAATGATGCATATTACATGAAACAATATTGCACATATTTAATGATAACTGTTGCCAGTTTTTGTTTCATTTCTCCTGTAATTGGACAGAACCAAACTGAAGCCAAGGCCAGAGTAGATTCATTACTGAAATTGGCTGAAGGAAGAAAGGATGATTCGGGAAAAGTAAAATTACTGAACGATGTTGCCAATGAATTTAATAAGATAAGCCCCTATGACGGTATCAGGTATGCCAGGCGATCGCTGTCAATTGCCGAAGCGCTGCATTGGAAACCCGGTATTGCCAGGTCAAATAGCGCTTTAGGCGCCAATTACTTTTCCTTGTCCGACTACCCGGATGCGTATAAATACTGGCTGGTAGCGCTGAACTTAAATAAGGATTTAGGAAACCAGACCGGTATAGCCAACCATATGCATAATATTGGAAATATATTTGTAAGCCAGAAAAATTATGATAAAGCGCTCGAGTATTATAGTGAAGCATTAAAAATAAGTGAGGAAGCCGGAAACAAAAAAACAGTTTCGTATGCCTATACTTCTATAGGCAATGTATATATCTTGCTTAAGGATTATGACAAGGCGCTTGATTACCACCTTAAAGCATTAGAGGTAGATAAGGAACTTAACCAGAATAACAATATCGCATCTGACCAGGTAAATATTGCATCGGTGTATAATGAGCAAGGGCAATGGCAAAAATCGTTGGAAATTTTACGACAAGCACTTGAGACAAAAAAAGAAACGGGAGATATTAACGGCATTGCAAAAGCCTACAATTTGATAGGAAAGGTATACCTGGACATGGCCGGCTTTCCGGGCACAGACACAAGGAAACCTGATGAGCGACCAACAGATGTAAACAAAACAAAATACCTGCATTTGGCAGTAACCTATCTGGATAGCGCTTTGGTAACAGATGCGCAAATCGGCTATCTTGATAATATGCAGAAAAGCTATGAGTTTTTGTCAGAAGCCCAGGAAAAGCTGAATAACCAGGCTAAGGCGCTGGAAAGCTATAAACAATATACAAATATAAAAGATTCTATTTATTCATCGCAAAAACAAGCTGAGATTTTTAATCTTGAAAAGAAAGAGGAAATTGAAGAAAAGAACCGGGAAATGGAAAAAGAAGAAGAAGAAAAACAAAGGGTAGAATACCTGCATATAGGAGGTATTACCCTATTTATTTTGGCGCTTATTTCCTCGTTCCTGCTACTAAGGAAAAAACGTATAAACCCAAAGTTTATTGACATGCTGGGAACTTTCTCAGTGGTGGCGGGATTCGAATTCATTGAATTATTGCTACATGGCAAAATAGAAGAGTTTACCCACCATAATCTCACCTTTACCCTCTGTTGCCTTTTACTTATGGCTGCTTTAATCATCCCTACCCATCACAAAATTGACCATTGGATGAAAAAACAGATCGGGAAGAAAGAAAAATGAGCCAGGGCAGCTCAATAGGAATAAGTTATTTCCTGACCACCACTAAAGATAAAATCAATTTAACACTTGGGCCATTCCGTCTTTGTTGCAGGTCTTCGGCAGGGAATAAGGAATAAAGGCTACAATGGCGAAAAAGCACAAATGGAGGTTGGAAAAATTCTCAGAAAGTTGGATCCAGCTGTGTCGCTGTGGGCAGGGGTGTTATTTTCATTGGGTTTAATCTAAGGCTAATCACATTTCAGCCCTCTGTGCTAACTTTATTTCCAGCAAAAGATGTCAAGCCCAAAAGCAACTCCGAGATGAATGTGCCAAAGGGTGCCTAAGCCAAATACATTCAAAAAGCCAGGACAGCCCCCATTTTTATTACAATTATTTGCCCAAATTCCCTATTGTTTGCAATTTTTTAATTTTGACTTTTGAATTTTGACTTATTTGTAGTATCTTTGTACCGGATTTAAAAGAAAGAGAGGGGACACATGGTGGTCCCCTTCGTTTTTACGTATGGACGAAATAGTTGGAAAACTCTACACTTTCCTTGAGCCTATGCTCGATGGCACGGATATGTTTATAGTGAGCATTAAGGTGAAACCGATCAATAATATCAAGGTTTACCTGGATGCAGACAGTGGTTTTTCCATTGAAAAATGCACGGCCATCAACCGGAAAGTGTATCCTTTTATTGAAGAGTCGGGGCTGTACCCGGCCGGTGATTTTTCGTTGGAGGTTTCGAGCCCTGGCGTTGATGAGCCCTTGCTGCAATACAGGCAGTATGTGAAAAATACGGGCCGCAAGGTGCTGGTGACCGATAATGAAGGCCTGGAAATAACAGGGATGCTGAAGGAGGTGACCCCCGAGCTGGTGACGCTGGAGGTGAAGGATAAGAAGAACAAAGAAGGGGTGCTGAAGGAAATACCCTTTAAAAACATTAAAAAAACTGTTGTACAAATCATTTTTTAATTAAATTTTCTCCCCGCTGCTGCGTGGAGAGCGCAAAAGAGAGCATAATATGGCAAGTATCAACCTCATTGACTCCTTCCAGGAGTTTAAAGACGCCGAGAACATTGACAGGCCTACCCTGATGAAGGTATTGGAGGACGTTTTCAAGACATTACTGAGGAAAAAGTATGTTACGGACGAAAACTTTGACGTTATCGTGAATGACCAGACGGGCGACCTTGAAATTTTTCGCAGACGCCAGATAGTGGAAGACGATATGGTTGAGGATGATAATCTGCAGATACCTTATTCAGAAGCGATAAAGATAGAGCCTGATTACAGCGTGGGTGAGGAAGTGTATGAGGAAGTGGATGTGCGCAATTTCGGCCGCCGCGCCATACTTGCCGCCAAGCAGACGCTTGCCGCCCGTATAGGCGACCTGAAGAAAAACAACCTGATGAAGAAGTATGCCGACCGTATTGGAGATATCATCAATGGCGAGGTGTACCAGATTTGGAAAAAAGAAATTTTGCTGCTTGATGATGAGGGCAATGAACTGATTATGCCCAAAACAGAGCAGATACCTACCGATTTCTTCAAGAAAGGCGAAAGTGTGAGGGCCGTGGTGAAGAAGGTGGAGATGCGCAATAATTCGCCCATCATCATCCTGAGCCGCACTGCCCCTTCCTTCCTTGAAAAACTGCTGGAAATAGAGGTGCCTGAAATAATGGATGGCCTGATAGTGGTGAAGAAAATAGTAAGGGAACCCGGCGAGCGCGCCAAAGTAGCCGTGGAAAGCTATGACGACCGCATAGACCCCGTAGGGGCCTGCGTAGGTATGAAGGGCAGCAGGATACATGGCATAGTGCGTGAACTGAGGAATGAAAATATAGACATCATTAATTATACCGCTAACCTGCAATTGTTGCTGCAACGCGCGTTAACGCCGGCACGCATCAACAAAATGGAGCTGAACAATGAGGATAAGAGCGCCGATGTGTACCTTGACCCAGACCAGGTGTCGCTGGCCATAGGCAAGAAAGGGGTGAACATAAAGCTGGCGCAGGAACTTACCGGGTATAGCATTGATGTGTACAGGGACGTGAAAGAAGATGTGGAATATGATATAGACCTGGACGAATTTGCAGATGAAATAGAACCATGGGTAATTGATGAATTTAAGCGAATAGGCTGCGATACCGCGCTGAGTGTGCTGGATCTTTCGGTGGAAGAACTGGTGCGCCGAACCGACCTGGAACAGGAAACGGTGAATGAGGTGCGCAAGATACTGGAAGCAGAATTTAGTAATGAATAGTGTGGACTTAAATAAAGGGATATGTAACAGCAATTGAATGGACGAAAGTCACGGGACTCACCATATTGCAATAAAAATGGTGTAGGTTTGTATATAAGAATTATGCCGGAGGCTGCTTTGGCAAATATTATCAGAAGGAAAAAAGTAGAATGATACCAACAAATAACACACCCAGGTTACTGGCGGCGGCCAAAGAGTTTAATATAGGCAAAGAAACACTCGTAGAGTTTCTGGCCGATAAAGGCTTTGAGATCAATAGTAACCCAAGCACCAAGCTGACAGAGCAAATGTATAAAGCCTTGCAGATTGAGTTTGCCCAGGATAAACTGGCCAAGCAAAAGAGCGAAGGAATAGCATTGCCCAAAGGCTCCTACTCTGATAACCAGAGGAAACCCAAAGAGGCCCTGGATTTTAAGAAGGAAGAGGCAAAGCCTCTTACCACTGCCAAACCTGCAACCGCGGAAACAAGGCCGCTAACCCAGCCTGTAGCGCAAACCCAGGTAGCAGCCCCGTCTGCCGAGCCCAGAACCGCTCCGGTTGAAGCCCCGCCAAAGCCGGAGGTAACAATACCCGCAACGCCTCTGGTGAAACCACAGCCCGCACCGGAACCAAGGCCCGTGGCAGCAGAACCGAAACCTGTGGTGGAAGCGCCTAAACCCGCAATACCAGAAACCAAGCCAGCCGTGACCGAAGCAAGGCCACAGGTAGCGCAACCCCATGTGGCAGTGGCGCCTGCCCAGGAACCCAAGCCTGTAGTAGCCGAACCCAAACCTGCAGCCGCTGTACCCAGCCAGGCTAAGCCGGTACAGGAAACAGAAAAACAGAAAGAAACGATTAGCGAACCCGCTAAAATACCAATACAGGAAAAGAAAGAAGAACCCCAGCCGAGGCCAGCCATGCAACCACCGGCGGCCATTGCGGCAGAAGCCGGGATCAAAGCCCCGGTTACTGAAAAAAGAGAAACCATTGCCACACAGACGCCTGCGCCAAAGGTGGATACTGCGCCTGCCGATACAGGCGGGAAGCCGGATGACAAAACAATGCCACAGGTAATGCCTGCCCCGGCTACAAAGGCAATTGAAAAAGAGCCGGAAGCGCCCGCACCGCCTGAACATATTGAAATTAAGGCCCCAAGGATAGAAGGCCCGAATATACTGGGCAAGATAAACCTTGACAATATGAACCTGGCTTCCCGGCCCAAAAAAGGATCGGCTAAGAAGAAGGAAGAAGAAAAGAGGCATGAAAAGCAATCGACGCAACACAAACAGGGCGCTAAACCACAGGGCCATGGCGGCATAGTACATAAAAAGGACCCCCAGCCTTTCGCAAGGCCGGAGGAAGTGAGGCTACCCCGGCCTGTAGTACAGGAAAGGGAACCCAACCCGGAAGAAGACGCGGCCGCAAAGCCTGAACATATAGAAATGAAAGCCCCCAAACTGGAGGGGCCAAAAATAATTGGCAAAATAGAATTGCCGGTTTCCCAGCCATCGGGAAATACCAATTACAGGCCCGACCACCGGGAAAAAAGGAAGCGCAAGCGAATACCGGTTGAAAAGAAACCCGAAACGCACAAAGCAGACCCCAATAGCCGCAACCGCGAACGTACTCCGGGGCAGGGCCACGTGCCTGGCGCTCCCGGCGCTGGTCATGGCCATGGGCATAGTGGAGGACAAGGTCAGCCAGGAACAGGGGGACAGGTTCAAAACCGCGAAAGGCGACCCTCAGGGCCACAAACCGGGCATGGTGGCCAGGGCCATGGGCATACGCCTGGTCATGGCGGGCCAGGGCATGGAGGTGGAAGTCATGGTGGCAATGGCCAGCAGGGCGGACAGCGCCAGGGCGGGCCAGCACGGCAGAGTGGCAGAGACTCAGGGGGCGGAGACCGTCGCGGAGTACCACCGTCACGCAATTTGCCACTGTCAACCACATCTCAGCAGCAGGAAATTGACACAAAAGCCATACAGGATAAAATACGCGAGACACAGGCCAAGTTGTCGGGCTCAACCCGAAGCAAGAACCTGAAAGCCAAATACCGCCGTAACAAGCGCGATGAAATGGCTGACAAACGCGCTGCAGCTGAAAACGCAGAACAGGGTAACGTGATACAGGTGACCGAATTTATATCGGTAAGCGAACTGGCCAGCCTGCTTAACGTAAGTTTTGCGGATGTGATCAGTAAGTGTATGAGCCTGGGTATCATGGTATCCATCAACCAGAGGCTGGATGCGGAGGTGATAGAACTGGTGGCCAGCGAATTCAGCTATGATGTGGAATTCATTAACCTGGAACAGGAAGCAGAGGAAGTAGTGGAAGATTTTGACGATGAGGAAGACCTGCAGCCAAGGGCGCCAATAGTTACCATCATGGGCCATGTGGATCATGGTAAAACATCGCTGCTCGATTATGTGCGCAGCGCCAACGTAGTAGCGGGTGAGGCCGGAGGCATAACCCAGCATATAGGCGCTTACCAGGTAACGACCGCGGCAGGAAAGAAGATCACCTTCCTGGATACGCCTGGTCACGAAGCGTTTACGGCAATGAGGGCCCGCGGCGCCAAGGTAGCCGATGTGGCAGTTATAGTAGTAGCCGCTGATGATGCCATAATGCCCCAGACCAAGGAGGCCATATCGCACGCACAGGCTGCCAACCTACCCATGATCTTTGCAATTAATAAAATAGACAAACCGGGGGCCAACCCTGAAAAAATAAAGGAACAGCTTGCCAATATGAACATATTGGTGGAAGACTGGGGCGGCAAATTCCAGAGCCAGGAAATATCAGCAAAAAAAGGCCAGAATATAGACCTGCTGCTTGAAAAAATAGGCCTTGAGGCTGAATTGCTTGAATTGAGGGCCAATCCCGACCGCAACGCGGCAGGCAGTGTTATTGAAGCCTCGCTTGATAAGGGCCGCGGTTACCAGTCAACCATACTGGTGCAGAACGGTACCCTGAACCAGGGCGACATGATAGCCTGCGGACAGCACTACGGTAAGATTAAGGCTATGTTCAACGAGCGCGGCCAGAGGGTGAAATCGGCAGGACCATCAACTCCCGTACAGGTGCTGGGCCTTAACGGCGCGCCACAGGCGGGTGAAAAGTTCCGCGTATTTGAAGACGAGGACGAAGCCAAGAACCTGGCCAACCACCGCGCCCAGATACTGCGCGAACAGGGCATAAGGGCACGCAAGCACATAACGCTTGACGAAATAGGCCGCCGACTGGCGCTGGGTAACTTTAAGGAACTGGGCGTGATCATCAAAGGCGACTTTGACGGTTCGGTTGAAGCGCTTAGTGATTCACTGCAGAAACTTTCGACCGAAGAGGTGGCTATTAATGTGGTGCACAAGGGCGTGGGCCAGATCACGGAAAGCGACGTATTGCTGGCAACTGCATCAGACGCCATCATTATCGGCTTCCAGGTTAGGCCATCGAGCCAGGCAGCCAAACTGGCCGAGCAGGAAAATATTGAAATACGCACCTACTCCATTATCTACGATGCCATTGACGAAATCAAGAGCGCCATGGAAGGCCTGCTTGAACCCAAGGTGGAAAAGAAAACGGTATGCAATATTGAGGTGCGCGAAATCTTTAAGATCAGCGGCGTAGGAACCATTGCAGGTTGCTATGTGCTTGATGGCAAGATGACCCGCCAAACCAAGCTGAACCTGGTGCGCGATGGTATAGTAGTCTATACCGGCGAACTGGCTTCACTGAAGCGCCATAAAGACGACGTGAAGGAAGTAAATGCGGGTTATGAGTGCGGCCTGGCCATAAAGAACTACAACGATGTGAGGGCAGGCGACATCATAGAAGGATTTGAAGAAGTGGAAGTAAAAAGGACCCTTTAAGGTTTGGAAATAAATTAGCATATTTAAAAAAGCCCGCTGTTTGCGGGCTTTTTTTGTGAACCCTGGTTTTCAGGTTTTTGGGATTACCAGGATTTGTCTCGGTTGCGCTTTTTAACCTATCACATTGTATGAACCATTGAATGATCCGTTTTTTTTGGTTTACCGGAATTGAATACAACCCTCAAAAATTGTAATTGATATTGTAATTGATATAACTTTGGCGGACGATTAAATCATGAAAATAAAGCAATGGCAGACACCCCAAAAATAAAACTCTTTATCTCTTACTCCCATAAGGATAAGGAATTGTGCAATGAACTGCAAAACCACCTGAGCCCACTAAAGCAGGAAAACCTGATTGAATACTGGCAAGACAAAGAGTTACTACCGGGAGAAAACTGGGATGAGGAAATAAAAAAGAACCTCAGGCAGGCCGATATTGTGGTATTCCTTTTAAGCGCAGACTTTCTGGCGTCTCCCTATATTTACAACAATGAAATAAAAATAGCCTATGAAAAGCACCAGAAAGGGGAAGTGACCCTTGTGCCGGTAATGCTGAGAAAATGCCATATTGATAAAACCATTTTCAAAAACATACAGGGCCTGCCCACACCCTTTGAACCCATAACCAGTTCAAAATGGCCCTCGCGGGATGAATATTTTTATGAAATAGTTGTGGGATTGGAGCGGTTTATTGATAGTGTTAAGGAGAAAAGGGAAAGGATTGAAAAATATAAGAACGAACGAATAAATAGGGAAAAGGAGCGAATAGAAAGAGAAAAGGCAATAAAGGAAAAAGAAAGGATAGAACAGGGAAGAAAGGAAAAAGAACTGAAAGAAAAAGAACAAAAAGAACGAAAAGAAAAAGAGAGGAAGGAGCAGGATGAAATTGTGAGGAAAGAATTAGAAAGGGCAGAAGATTATTTTTCTAATAAGAAATATGATGCCGCCTTCCCAATTTATTATAAATACAGGGATAATAAATTTTTTAATAGTAATTATCAAGCGCATTTAGGGTACATGTATGAAGAGGGATTTGGAGTTATACAAGATTATAAAGAAGCTTTAAAGTGGTATCAAAAATCGGCAGATCAAGGAAATGCAGTTGGGCAAAATAATTTAGGTTTATTATATGCAAAAGGACTTGGTATATCAACTGATTACGGTGAAGCACTAAAATGGTTTCGCAAAGCAGCTGAACAGGAATATGCCTTGGGGCAAAATAATTTAGGTTTGATGTTTAGGGATGGAAATGGGGTTACACAAAATTACAGTGAAGCAATGAAATGGTTTCAAAAAGCAGCAGATAAAGGGTATGCAATAGGACAATTCAATTTGGCAAGGATACATGAAAATGGAAAGGGTGGAGAAAAAGACCTTTTTGAGGCTAAGAAACTATACATAAGGGCGGCAAAACAAGGTAATAAATATGCGCAAGATGCCTGTACCCGGCTAAATATAAAATGGTGATGGGCAGAATATAAGATTTGATAACTGCTTCAAACTAAGTATTTTGGCCATCAAAATTGCCAACCTCGACCCATAACCACCCCGGTTAAAAGTCCTCCGAGGCGGACTTTTAACGTCCCCTCCTTGAAAAAAGGAGGGGAGTTCCATCAATTGTGGCCAAAGTATATAGATTATTTTATCTAACTGTAGTGTGGATCCTTATTTGCCCTGGCGCAGGTTTTCCACAGGGAAACCGGTGCCTATAAAACCAGCCGGTCTGAGAGCGGAAATCGCCTTGACAAAAGCTGATTGAGGGGAGTTACAAAGGCCCGGCCGTGGCATTCCATTGCATACGTATATAGGTCAGCTAAGTATTATGGCCATCAAAATTGCCAACCTCGACCCATAACCACCCCAGTTAAAAGTCCGCCGAGGCGGACTTTTAACGTCCCCTCCTTGAAAAAAGGAGGGGAGTTCCATTATTTGTGGCTAAAGTATATAGATTATTTTATCTAATTGTGGTGTGGATCCTTATTTCCCCTGGCGCAGGTTTTTCACAGGGAAACCTGTGTCTATAAAACCAGCCGGTCTGAGAGCGGAAATCACCATGACAAAAGCTGATTAAGGGGAGTTACAAAGGCCCGGCCGTGGTATCCCATTGGAAACGTATATAGGTCAACCAAGTATTATGGCTATCAAATTTGCCAACCTCTACCCATAACCACCCCAGTTAAAAGTCCTCCGAGGCGGACTTTTAACGTCCCCTCCTTGAAAAAAGGAGGGGAGTTCCATCAATTGTGGCCAAAATGCATAGATTATTTTATCTAATTGTGGTGTGTGACCTTATTTCCCCTGGCGCAGGTTTTTCACAGGGAAACCTGTGACTATAAAACCAGCAGGTCTGCGAGCGGAAATCAACTTGTCAAAAGCTGATTAAGGGGAGTTACAAATGACCAGCCGTGGCATCCCATTGCAAATGTATATAGGTCAATTAAGTATTATGGCCATGAAATTTGCCAACCTCGGCCCATCACCACCCCAGTTAAAAGTCCTCCGAGGCGGACTTTTAACGTCCCCTCCTTGAAAAAAGGAGGGGAGTTCCATCATTTGTGGCCAAAACATATAGATTGTTTTATCTAATTGTAGTGAGGATCCTTATTTCCCCTGGCGCAGGTTTTCCTCTTGGAAACCTGTGTATATAAAACCAGCCGGTCTGCGAGCGGAAATTAACTTGACAAAAGCTGATTAAGGGGAGTTATAAATGCCCAACTGTGGTATCCCATTGCAAATGTATATAGGTCAACCAAGTATTATGGCTATCAAATTTGCCAACCTCTACCCATAACCACCCCAGTTAAAAGTCCTCCGAGGCGGACTTTTAACGTCCCCTCCTTGAAAAAAGGAGGGGAGTTCCATCAATTGTGGCCAAAATATGTATTATTTTGTCTAATTGTGGTGTGGGTCCTTATTTCATATATGCATTTTATTGCTGGGGTTAAGTCTCGCTTCGCTTAGACTTAAACTACTGCGGGTTGCAAACAATTCTCGAGCCTTTTAAACGCGCTGCTGGGGCATATTTGTAAAATATCAGGACGAGTGGTAGCCCTTAAAACTGTGCGCCAGATATTTTTATAGTTCTAAGGTCACAATTTGCGACCTTAGCTCATTAATTCCTCAGCGGCTTGCCGCTCGTTAATATGCTTTGCAGGCGTTCCAGGGTTTTGCGCTGGCCGCAGAGGCTCAGGAAGGCTTCGCGTTCCAGGTCCAGGAGGTATTGCTCGGTTACGAGGGTGGGCTGGGAGAGGTCGCCGCCACACATTACCCAGGCCAGTTTTTCCACTATCAGTTTGTCATAATCGCTCATGTAATTGCCACGCCACATACCGTGAATGCCGGAAAGCAGACCCCCAAGGCCGCCCCGGCCCTGCACTTTGATGTCGGTTCGGGGGGCGGGCTGGGTATAACCATGGGCCGCGATATTGAGGATATTTCTTTTGGCTTCAGCTATCCGCAGGTCGGGGTTGATGGATATATGGTCGAAACCGGGCCTGAGGATGAAATTTTCATAAGCCTCATGCGCCGAAGTGGATACCTTGGCAGTGCCTACATTTATGAAAAGTTGCTGCAGGTAGTTGGTCTCTATGTCTTCTTTTATATTGCGGTCGCTGGCGCGCAGGGCCATTTCCTTGGTGCCGCCGCCGCCGGGTATCAGCCCCACGCCCACTTCCACCAGGCCTATATAGCTTTCAGCCGCCGCCTGCACCGCATCGGCATGCAGGCACATTTCGCAGCCGCCGCCCAGGGTAAGCCCGTGGGGAGCCACTATTACCGGTATGCCGCTGTAGCGCAGCCGCATGGTTGTGGCCTGAAACTGACGCACAGCCATATCCAGTTCATCGTATTCCTGCTCGGCGGCAAACATAAATATGAGCCCCACATTGGCGCCCGCGCTGAAGTTGGGGCCATTGTTGGCTATCACCAGGCCCTTGTATTTCTCTTCGGCTATGGCCACGCTTTTGTTCACACCTTCCAGCACCTCGCCTCCTATACTGTTCATCTTGGTATTCCAGCGCAGCGCCACCACGTCGTCGCCAATATCGTAAAGTTTGCAGGCGCTGTTTTTCCAAACCACTTTTTCTTCCAGGTGCTCCAGGATAATAAAGGAGCCCAGGCCGGGTATCAACTGGTATTCGCCGGTGCGGATGTCATAATATTTCCGCTGGCCTTTTTCGGTTTTGTAGAAGGTGGCGCATCCCTTGGCCAGCATCTCGGTGACCCAGGGAGCCACGGCATATCCGGCTGTCTTCATGCGTTCTACTGTCTTTTTCACACCCAGGGCGTCCCAGGTTTCAAAAGCGCCAATCTCCCACCCGAAGCCCGCCTTCAGGCCGTCGTCTATTTTATACAGTTCATCGGCAATCTCGGGAATGCGGTGCGACACATAGGCAAAGAGCAGATGATGGAACATTTTATAAAATTCCCCTGCCTTATCGGCGCCAAAATACAGTGTTTTAATCCTTTGTGGCAGATCGTCTATGGGTTTAGCGGCATCAATGGTGGCAAATCTGGTCTTCACCTTTGGCCCGTATTCCATGGTTTCCAGGTTCAGGGTCAGTATTTCAGGTTTGCCTTTAGGCGCACCCTTGGGGGCAGGTACCTTTTTATAAAATCCCTGGCCGGTTTTGTCGCCCAGCCATTTGTTTTCAATCATTTTGTCGAGGAAGGGGGGCATTTTGAAAATATCCACAGCTTCATCATTAGGCGCATTTATGGGCAGGTCTTTGGCCACGTGCACCAGGGTATCAAGCCCCACCACATCGCCCGTGCGGAAAGTGGCCGATTTGGGCCTGCCGAATATTTCGCCGGTCAGTGCGTCCACCTCATCCACATTCAGGCCCAGCGCCTGCATGGCTTTGAAAACTGCCATAAAGCCAAAAACTCCTACCCGGTTGGCAATAAACGCAGGGGTATCCTTGCACAGCACCGTCGTCTTGCCCAGAAAACGCATCCCATAATCCATAAGGAAATCAATCACCTCAGGTTTGGTTTTGGGGTCTGGGATAATCTCAAGCAATCTCAGGTAGCGTGGCGGGTTGAAAAAGTGGGTGCCGCAAAAATGCTGCTGGAAATCCTCGCTCCGGCCCTCGCTCATCAGGTGTATGGGAATGCCTGATGTATTGGTGGTGACCAGGGTGCCGGGTTTGCGGAATTGCTCTATTTTATTAAAAATCTGTTGTTTAATGTCGAGGCGCTCTACTACAACTTCTATGACCCAGTCGCATGTGGCTATTTTGGGCAGGTCGTCATCAATATTGCCTGTGCTTATGAGGGCCGCCACTTTTTGGGTATAAACTGCGGATGGTTTGCCCTTGAGTGTAGCCTGGAGGGCATCGGTGACTATGCGGTTGCGCACAGCTTTATCATTGAGCGTCAGTCCTTTGGATTTTTCAGAATCGTTAAGTGTAAATGGCACAATATCAAGCAGTAATACCTGCACACCTATACCTGCGAAATGGCAAGCAATACGCGAACCCATTACCCCGCTGCCTATCACTGCTACCTTCCTGATTGTCCTGTTCATAAAATCTTGTTTTTGACCCCACAATTTAAGGAATAAACAGGGAAGCGGAATAAAAAATTAGTGTGAAGAGCGGCAAAATGAGTATGGAGAGCGGGGGAGCGGGGTGTGTAGGGTGAAAGCGGAGAGTAGGGAATGTATGTTACTGGTAGCGTTCGAGCCATCATTTTTTTCCATGGGCGACTATCACCACCCCGGTTTAAAGTCCGCTGAGGCGGACTTTAAACGTCCCCTCCTTGAAAAAAGGAGGGGAGTTCCATCATTTGTGGCTAAACATTGGGGTTAACTTTATCTATGATCTTGACATCTTTGTTATCTTCTTTTTGTAGTTGGGGGCGGGGTGTTTAGGTCGCCATGGGCAATTTCGCGACAATTTTCCTGGCGGCGTTCGTGCCATCATTGTTTGCCGGGCGCGCCTTTCACCACCCCGGTTTAAAGTCCGCCGGGGCGGACTTTAAACGTCCCCTCCTTGAAAAAAGGAGGGGAGTTCCATCATTTGTGGCTAAACATTATGGTTAATTTTATCTATGATCTTGACATCTTTGTTACCTTCTTTTTTGGAGTTGGGGGCGGGGGTGAGGCCACCTCGCGTATATTCACAACAAATTTTCCTGGCAGCGTTCGTGCCATCATTGTTTGCCGGGCGCGACGATCACCACCCCGGTTTAAAGTCCGCCGGGGCGGACTTTAAACGTCCCCTCCTTGAAAAAAGGAAGGGAGTTCCATCATTTGTGGCTAAACATTGGGGTTAACTTTATCTATGATCTTGACATCTTTGTTACCCTCTTTTTTGGAGTTGGGGACGGGGTTGAGGCCACCTTGGGCAATTTCACAACAATTGTTACTGGCAGCGTTCGTGCCATCCTTGTTTGCCGGGCGCGACGATCACCTCCCCGGTTTAAAGTCCGCCGGGGCGGATTTTAAACGTCCCCTCCTTGAAAAAAGGAGGGGAGTTCCATCATTTGTGGCCAAACATTGGGGTTAATTTTATCTATGATCTGGCCATCGTTGTTATCTTCTTTTTGGAGTTTGGGACGGGGTGTTTAGGTCGCCTCGGGCAATTTAACAAAACTTGTTTTTTATGTGTTTCTCATTAATCTCGGTAAGGGGCAATGAAAACAGTGCCATCCAATTCACTCCGGTTCCCGTTACCAGAGTCGCCGCTATATATAGTTATTCCTAAAAGGTGCTGATTACACTTTCCTTTTATTATTTTTACCGTTTCAAAATCTCATTTTCTCCGGCATGTGGCATAAAATAGCCGCGTTTATCATTAAATACCGCATCCTGCTGCTAATCGCCTTATTGGCCGATACGGGCATTATGGGTTACTATGCAGCACAGGTAAAAATAAGTTACGAATTTACGAGCGCCGTACCCACGGATAACCCCAAATACATTGAATATCAGAATTTCAGGAAACAGTTTGGCGAGGACGGTAACCTGATGGTGATAGGCATCCAGACCAAAGATTTTTTCTCGCCCGCCTTTTTCAATGATTATGCCACCCTGGTTGAGAACATAGATTCTGTGCCTAATGTGGAGAATGTGCTGAGCATACCCGGCGCTATAACCCTGGTGAAAGATACGGTAACCCAACAACTGAAGCCTGTGCCACTTGCAGGAAGGCCGCCTTTTGCCAATGTGGACAGCATAAGGGACGCATTTGTGAACCTGCCTTTTTACCGGGGCTTCCTATATAACCCTGCTACGTGCGCTTATGAAATGGCGGTACGTATCAATAAAGATGTACTTAATACCAAAGACAGGGCGGGTGTTATCAACAAAATACTGGATATAGGCAACGAATTCGGGAAGAAGCACCATGTGGAGATGCATTATTCGGGGTTACCGTTGATACGTACTGAGATGGCGCTGAAGGTACAAAGCGAAATGCGGCTTTTCCTTATTCTTTCCTTTGTACTTACTGCCGTAATTCTGGTATTGTTTTTCAGGGCTTTTGTAGCGGTGCTGGCATCTATGCTGGTAGTGGCCATAGGTGTGGTTTGGTCTATGGGAACCATAGTATTGCTGGGCTATAAAATCACTATTCTTACCGCACTTATACCCCCTCTGGTGGTGGTGATAGGCATTCCCAATTGTGTGTACCTGCTAAACAGGTATCATTATGAGTACCACCAGAACCCCAATAAAATGAAGTCGCTGCTGCGCATGGTTGACAGGATGGGTATTGTGACCTTTTTTACCAATCTCACCGCTGCCATAGGTTTCGGGGTATTCTTTTTTACCAAAAGCGTTTTGCTTAAGGAATTCGGGCTGGTGGCCGGTATTAATATCCTGGGTTTGTTTTTCATTTCCCTGGTTTTTATTCCTGCCTTCTTCAGTTTTTTGCCCCCGCCCAATGTGCGCCACACCAAATACCTGGAGCGCGCCTGGATGAACAACCTGCTGGCACGTATTACCGGGTGGGTTTTCAACCATCAGGCATGGATTTATAGCTTTACCGGTATAGTTTTGGTGTTCTCGGTGATAGGTCTTAGCAAATTGCGCAATGACGCCCATATTGTTGACGACTTGCCCAAATCGGATAAGGTATATATGGACCTGAAGTTTTTTGAGCTCAACTTTAAGGGGGTTATGCCGCTTGAAATAGTAATTGACGCCAGGGGCAAAAACGATACCGTATCGCGCCGAAATGGGGTGCTTTCGCTTGAGGTGCTGGGCAAGATTGATAAACTGGCACGCTACCTGGAAAGTTTCCCTGAAATAGGCAATCCGCTGGCGGTAACAGAGGCCATCAAATTTGCCAACCAGGCCTATTTCGGGGGAGATTCTTCCAATTACCTGGTACCCGAAGACCCCATACAGGCAGCATTTATTATGCCCTACCTGCGGAGCGGCAAGGGCGACAAAAACAGTATGTTCAACAGGCTGCTGCATTCATTTATCGACAGCAACAAGTCGAAAGCCCGTATCCACGTAAGTATGGCCGATATTGGCTCCCGCCGATTGCCCATGCTGCTTGATAGTATAAAACCCGAGGTTAACGCTATCTTCGATACCAATAAATTCCAGGTTACCTTTACAGGCACCAGCATCACCTTTCTTGAGGGCAGCAAGTTTATAGTGAACAGCCTGCGCGATAGCCTTATCCTGGCCTTCCTCATCATCTTCGGGTGTATGATCGCCTTGTTCAGGTCGTGGCGCATTCTCCTTATCTCGATTGTTGTGAATATAGTTCCCCTGCTCATTACGGCAGGGCTTATGGGCTGGTGCGATATCCGCATGAAGCCTTCTACTGTGCTCATTTTCAGCGTGGCCCTGGGTATTACTATTGACGTTACCATCCGATTCCTGGTCAATTTCAAGCAGGAACTGGCCCGCAATGATGATACCATTGCCAATACCGTTCATCGTACTATCCACGATACCGGTCTCAGTATTATTTATACCTCACTTATACTTATTGCTGGCTTCTCCGTATTTATTATGTCAGAGTTTGATGGCACCAAGGCGCTGGGCTACCTTACTTCCATCACCCTGTTGCTTGCCATGATCACCAATCTTACCCTGTTACCGGCCCTGTTGTTGTGGATGAACAAGGTGATAGAAAGGAAAAATAACGCAGCCCGCTTCCTGATGGGCGAAGATGAGGATGATGTGATAAAGCTGAGCGATTAAAAGAAGGTGGTTTATTCTTGTTCCAACACATCCTCGTTGCCATTCCTGAAAAATTGTCGGTTCAATAGCCTGAAAATGGACAACCGGTTTTTCATTCTTTTCAAATAACCGATTTTATATTATAATTTGAAAAAGTTTTTGAAAATCAGTTTCAACCAAACACTTTGTTAAAATAA
>Ga0364867_10256_pt1 | contig 18595 bp, 26 predicted proteins | sample ExccelAu500001D4_3_FD_206915 | JGI IMG/M metagenome (GOLD analysis project Ga0364867, IMG submission 206915) | Enriched cells from Trout Bog Lake Hypolimnion, Wisconsin, USA - BchlTB.Aug13.5000.01.D4 | ecosystem: Environmental > Aquatic > Freshwater > Lake > Hypolimnion/Profundal zone | place...
GCTTTTTTCGTTGGAGCCTAGAATACCGGGTTATTGAATGGGCGGCGCGCGCGCCAAATGAGGAAAAACCTCACTTGGTGTGACAGTCGCTTGGAGATTGGTGATGCGTGGATATAACGTAGCCGACGACGCCGACATCGAGGAGGTCTACAACACCGAGCGCCACTCCTCTATGTTGCATGCACGCTGTCCCCGGGGGAGGGATTCCGATTCGGTGTGTCGGTATTCCCGACACTCTATTCCGACGCGCTGTACGCGACCGACGCCGATCTTGACCGCATCTTCGAGGTCAACTGCGCCGAGGAGGATATCTCAGAACAGGAGGAGCTTGACAATGGAGATGAGCCGCTGCCCGGTCCGCGTCCAACCCGCATGCGAGCTATCGACATTGGGCGTTCGGTTGTCTTCAGTGGCTACGATGTCAAGGTCCGCGTCGACAGCTTCTTCGGTGGCCATGTCGCAGTGCTGGGGAACACCGGGAGCGGCAAGTCGTGCACTGTCGCAACCATCGTCCAGTCCCTTTTCTCCAAGGAAACTGAATATGTTGCTCGCGGGGCCACCTTTGTCGTCCTCGACGTCAACGGCGAATACCGGAAGGCGTTCTCTAAACTACCGGATTCGATCCGACGTCTCTATCTGAAGGTGGGCGGAGATCCGGCCGCAGCCGCCCCGGAACCTCTGGACGACAGGGAGAAGACATCAACCTTCCGCCTGCCCCACTGGTTCATGTCGGTCGAGGAGTGGGAACTGCTGCTCAGGGCCAGCGAGAGGACGCAGCGCCCTGTTCTCCGGGCCGCATTGGGGTTGGCGAGCCTATTCTCCAATCGGTCCGCAGAGAAGTTGGAAGCGCTACGTGACCACATAGTGGCTTCCTGCATCATCCAAATACTGCAAAGCGACGCATCAACCCCGTCCAAAAAAGACCACATCACAGCAATCTTACTGTCTTTCCCTACGAACAACCTTTCCATGAACACGATGAGAAACGTGATCACTGTGGGTTTTGGTGAAATGAAACGGGTCGAGGCGCTGTTAGGAGAATTGCAAAAATTGTTGATTGATAATGTGATCCTTCCTGACTATCGACAGGCCGAATTCCGGTTTGACGACTTGGGAAAGGCGCTCGATCTCGCTTTGCTGTACGAGGAAGCCCACGGCAATCGGCAAATCCGCGACTACTGCTCACAGATGCTGACCCGTTTCAACTGGGTCCGCGAGCGGGAGGAGTTCGCTTTCCTGCGGGCGGACCCGGCGACATATCCCGTAGGTGATCGTCGACCGGACCTGTTCGTTGAGAAATTCCTGGGACTTGGATGGTCGGGTGGCGATTTGGCCAAGACTGCCCAAGTTGTCGTGGTCGACATGAACGATGCCGAGGACGAGGTTGTGGCGGTTACTTCAGCGGTGATGTCCAGGTTGGTATTCGAAGTGCTGCGGAAGGCGGAACCGCGGAACCGCCTCCCAGTCAACTTGGTGCTGGAGGAAGCCCATCGGTACGTGGCCGAGCGCTCGGCAGGTCACGCCATTGACGCCGCCCACGTCTTCGAGCGAATTGCCAAGGAAGGCAGGAAGTACGGGCTGTTTCTAATAGTGGCGTCCCAGCGTCCGAGTGAGTTGTCGAAGACGGTCCTGTCGCAGTGCTCAAACTACGTCATCCACCGAATCCAGAACCCCGATGACCTCAGTCACATCAGGCAGATGACCCCGTTCATCTCGGATACCGTGCTCAAGCGGCTTCCGTCCCTTCCCAAGCAGCACGCCCTGATCTTCGGCAACGCGGTAAACATGCCGACCACCTTCAAGGTGCGCGACGCGGATCCGAGGCCCAAGAGCGACGACGCCGAAATCAGCAGGCTTTGGTACCACCGCGAGGGGCGGCCAGTGCCCATCTATCTATCTGCCGTTTCCGAAGACCTTCTCTGCGACGATCCCCCTGGCGACTATCCGTTTGAATACGATCCGGCTGACGAACAAGACCCACCCGACTGGGACCCGCCCGAATGATCCTCCCCGGCGCGATTGAGTTTCGACGCATTCGCAAACCATGAAGCGGCCCCGCGCCCATGCTACCAACAACCACAGCGGCAATGTAGATGTGTCGCCAGATCCTATCCGGTTGGCAAGCGCGTTGAGCTCGGGGCGACATGGGCCTTCAGCGCCAGGACGCCTGTACAACTGCGACATCAAATTCTGAGGGTCGCTGCGTGACCCACCCGTCGTTATCGGAGTGCGGAGCCGAAGAAGACGTGACTTTGGGCTTGCACTCGGCTCAGGCGAGAGCCCGATATAAAGTGGATGCATGAACATTGAGGATTTTTGCGGTTTCGCGCGCCGAGTTTCCCTCACCGATGAGCCGTTTTGCGAGAGCGAGTTGATCGTCCGTCAGTTTCGGCGGCCGACCGAAACGGACACCCCGAATCTTGGCAGCCTTTCGTCCCGAGCTGGTACGTTCGTGGATCAATTCACGCTCGAATTCAGCGATGCCGGCAAACACCGTGAGCACCATGCGCCCCGCCGGCGACGTTGTATCGGCCCAGGGCTCGTGAAGGGATCGGAGACCTGCTTCGATGGTCTTGAGTTGCTCCGCGATGTCGAGCAGGTCCCGTGTCGATCGGGCTAGCCGATCAAGGCGTGAAACGACCACGACGTCACCGGGGCGGAGCTGGTCGACCATCCGGATCAACTCGGGCCGGTTTCGATATGCGCCTGAAATTTTCTCTTCAAAAATCCGCGTACAGCTTGCCGCCCGAAGTGCGGCTCGTTGAAGGGTGAGGTCTTGGTCCTCGGTCGAGACGCGGGCGTAGCCGATCAGCATGGCTGTATTCCAGTGTTGCAAAATTCGTCGCATAAATTTTCTTTTTTGCGACAGACTTTTGCAACAGGAAAAATCCAGCCGTGGCCACATCATTGACCTGTGTCGCGAAACTTAGGATTATTGCGACAGGAGGGGCGAAAAGGAATTCATGGCCTTACCAGGAAGCGGCGGGGTGTTGGAAAAGACTCCTTGACATTGTTGTGTAATTAGCTACTGTAGTCGATATTAATGGCGCATTGTTGCGCTGAATGGGCCTCTAAAGGGTCTTGTCGTTCAAAAAGAATGGCACGGTGGACCGGCCGAAAAGCGGCGTAAGTTGTCGGGGGCGTGTTGATGCTCGGCCCCTATGCCAATGACCAGGGAGCTAAATTGCCTTGGCGCAAAAAAGTTGGCATCCGTCCAAATTTTTTTGGTGGAGAGGCGCGGCAGGAGAGCCTCCTGCCGATAGCACTCATTCTTAATCCAATCAGAACACTCGCGCCGGCTTTGCCCTGCGCTGGGCATTTTGAAGCATTAGGTTGCCGAGGCACTGTGGTGCTTCGCCATCATCAACAATGGAATTTCTGGATGAACATCCAGGAAGGAGAAATCCGGACATTGTCGGTCCATTTGAAGCCCGCCAGCGCATAGAGGCGGTTCAGCCCCGAGATATTGAAAGGTGCGAAAAAATGGCCCCTAACCAGGGTTTGGTTAGGTAAGGCCATCGGCCAATCTCGCGATAAAAGTCAAAAATCGACATGGGTCGATGCATAGGAGGTGTTTCGGCCTCCAATCTCGCCGCCATTAGAATCGTTCCAATGGCTTCCCCCGCTCTCATCATGCCGCCATCCAGCGTCTGCGCCGGTATCGGCCAGCACATGCCTCGCCGATGTCGGTCCAGATGTGCCATGCATGATCGAAGGAGATCAGAGATGACGTCAACTACAGAAAAGGTAAACATAAATACGGACACCGATGACCTGGCGGTGAGACTAGGTTTAACACTCGACGCAATAGAGGCAAAAAGTCCGTCTAAACAGAAAGGTGCAGTAAATGAGCAAATTAGGAAGCTCGAGAAACTTCGGTTATGGAAAGCAAATCGCCTATGCTGGATACAATGCTTTGCGTGATTCATACAAGGGTGGCCACTATTCCACAGTTGATGCTAATGCCGAGCGTTGGGGCGAATTCTGTAAATGGTTAAAATCTCAACACAAGGTCGCGGATGCCGCTGATATCGATACAAGAATCTTAGTTGATTATGGAAACAGCCTGGCGGCCCTGATTGAAGAAGACGAAATGGAGGTCAGCTATGGGCAAAATCTTCTCTCCAGTGTGAACGTCACGCTCGCCGCGCTTCGTCACGACAAGCATGTGTGGGTCAGTCCATCGGATTGTGTCGGCCGCAAGACGGAGATCCGGCTTCTTCCTCCCGCCGGCATGTGTCGCGAGGCAGTTGGGCGAGCCATTGCGGAGCTGCGTGAATCTGGCCATGGAGCTGCAGCGATTGTGCTTGAGCTAGCGCGCGAATTTGGCCTCCGCTCGCGTGAGGGTGCGCTGTTTCGTCCTGCAGAAGCTCTGAAATCTGCCGAAGACATTGGTAAAATCAATGTCATACGCGGGACGAAAGGTGGTAGAGGCAAGAATGTCGATCGGTGGATTTCCGTCACCGCAAAAGGTATGGCTGTGCTTCAATCGGCCAAAGAGTTCCAGGTAAATGAAAAAAATCTTGTCCCGGAAGGATGGTCACTGTTTCAGTTTCAGACGCATGTTCGCCATGCCGCGTTGCCGGTCCTAAAGACCCAGGGACTGAGTACCATCCACGATCTCCGCGCGGCCTGGGCCTGCGAAATGTACCAAGATCTTACAGGCTTCCCTGCCCCGTGTATCACTGGGACGCGAACTGCCACGAAGGATTTGGACCGGGAAGCACGACAAACTTTAAGTCATCGTCTCGGACATGGGCGGATGCAAGTCGTCGGTGCCTACGTCGGGACGTCGCGTTGAGCGCGTCGTCTCATGCCGCTGCATGCGAAGCAAAATCGCTGCTGGCGAAATCGTTGCCCGGATCTAGGGCTAGCGTTAGGGCACATTTGGCACGGGCAGAAGCTGTTGCTATCGCCATTTTTACTCGATTCCCTGGGGTAGGCCCCCGGCAGTGGAAAAACAAACATTTACGCTGGTTCCTGGAACGACATATTGCCGGCCTCAGTGGGTCCAGGCGATACAGCTTCTTTTTAACCGTCCGAGCGCTTGCCGTGGCGTTGGAAAATTGGGACAATTGGCAATCTCGCTTGCACGGCCCGTGGTCAAGGCCCACTGGGGATTATTTAAATCCCGTCAGGAGAGGAAGGCCGCCAAAACTGCCGGCGATTGCGATTTGACCAGGTAGATTGGGCCGAGGCCAGTGTCCTGTTCGAGTTGATCGGCGCCCGTTACGAACGACGTCCCCTGTTGCTTGCCGCCAACCAGCCATGCGGCGAATGGAACAAGGTCTTTCCTTGTCATGCAATGACGCTGGCCGCCGTCGACCGTCTTATCCACCATGACACCATTCTCGAAATGAATGTCGAAAGCCATCGGCGCCGCGAAGCCATCGAACGAAAACGTGGAATGGGTCGCCCAGCCAGACACGCTGTAATCAAAACAACATCACGTGTATGTCGCGCAAAATTTTTGGCGTGATTTCCGGCTTAGTGGTGGCTTGTTTACAATTTTGATCGAGATTCTTCCGATATAGGTCCGTAGCTCCAGCATCACTCGCCGGTACTAAGACAGGAATCTCGCCAAAATAAGTTGTCAAAGGGTTTTTTGTCGCGCGTCATTGCGTCATCGGTCGTCCGAAAAGTTGGGCTAGCCCATGCCGAACTGGTCGATGTGTCGATCCTGGTGGTTCGGGGGAGATTTTCGCCCGTACCATTCAGTAAATCTATAATTTCAGTCTTTGAGAATATCAAGTGTCTGAGTAAAAAAATTTCCATAAAGCCGGTATTTTAATCAGTATTGCTTGCCATTAGACAAGAATGGAAAGCACACAAGATTTTTAGTTAGCTTAATTAACCTCTTTGCATTGGTCATAGTATTGGCGTTAATGACGGATGTTTCCATCTTTCTTGGATCTTTCCCTTGTTCTGTAAGGCTCCATAACCATTCCTCTACATCATCGACGATAAAACCATTTTTTCCGTCCATGAGGTTTCTGGTGAGGGATGGGCGCATTTGTTTTTCTGTTCCTACGTCGCTTCGGTTTGACATAAACATGCCATCGAAAACAATCGTATCCATTTCGTCGTCATCATCAACTCTATATATGTGGTGCATGAACCCGACCCAAACTCTGTCGCCACCATTTTTGGTCGGATGACTTAATGAAATGGGAATCATTAAAGATTCTGTGATTCTTGTCTTCTTGTGAATCCATTTTATTTCCATTTTTGGTCTCCAAACTCTTTGGAAAATTCAATCTGGCTTGTTGGGCATGCCATTGATTTTTTCCTGTGCCGCTTTTTGCCGAAAGGTGGGCTTTAGCCTTCTGGGAAAGAGCTTACTGGATTGTTCCACGATCGACATGCACGCCAAATGGGGGTAACCCGCATCAGTGGCGCTTTTTACGCAAGCCGGCGGCCGGATCGGCATTGATGCCTTGGGTGCCAACAAACGGAACCGGGTTGTCCGTCCAATTAAAATGCCAAATTTGGGGATGCCTATGCGACCGACTGCCCGGAAGCCGGTCGGAGATTGTGCCGCTCGGCCGTAAGGAGGCCAAGGCATTGCCGGCCGACCTGCGGCCAGTACCGGCGCTGTTGGCGAAACAGGTTTGTCACTTGGGTTATTTCGAAGATGGGTGGCCCCTGCCAAGTGGTGGTCAGGGGGCCGATAATGCCTTCGTATCGGCCGTTTGGAGGGGGTGCGACCACTGACGGCGAGGGGCCACCCTCGAAGATATTGTCGATGAGAACCGGCAGGTCTTTGTCGCCTGCACCTGACGCCGATTGATCTGGCCACCCGAGGCCGGTGTTTTGGCCACCTCGCGGACCGGAACCGGCTGGCTCTCTGCACCGCCCAGCTTCCCCTGCCTAATGCGCCACCAACTCGGTTTGACGCCTCACATCTTCGATAGCGGCCTTTTCCTGGTCGATCGCCGAAGCCTCCACCAGACCGGCGTCACGTACCCAATCGAGGAGGGCTATCCACCTTGCCGCCGCCTCTCCGTCGGGCGGTGGCCGCACCGGCGGCGCTTTCGGCCCGTCCATGGGCATTACCAGCTGGAAGAATGCGGCCCGCTCGGCATCGGCTATTCGCGGATCGAGGGATTTGAGCGACTGCAGAAAGGCGACAATCTCCTCATACCGCGGCGTATCGTAACTGAGTCCGGCGATCGGCGGCGGTGCCGTGGTCAGGAGGAAGGCGCCGGCGTTCAGGCGAGCCCATGCCTCATACTGACCTGCGTCCAGAAGGCCTTCTGACGCCAGGCGGCGGAGCATGAGGAATCGGTTGGCGATTCGTTGGGCTCTCCAGATATCCACTGTTCCTTCCGGGGTAGGCCGGACTGCCAGGTCCACAGGAGGCGCACCCGGCGTGTATGACGAGGGTAACGATGCCGCCTGCATCGACAGCACGGGTAACTGTGGCGGAACGGAGGAGGGTGGACCAGCTATGGTCGGCGCGGGCGACATGGCCATGACGGGCAACTCCCCGGATTCCACATAGGTCACCTCGGCGACCATCAGCGGATAGGGATAGACCGGCTGTTCATAGAAGTGCCAAGCGCCGTCGACCAGCCACCACCAGCCGTACCGTCCGTCATGCCGTTCCTGGAGCCACCGGCCGCGGCGCCACCGTTCCAGCTCGGCGTGACTGAATTTTCGTACGTCGTGTTCCCGGAAACCCTGGTGCGACGCTCCTTTTGCCGCTGCGCCGCCGGAGGTGTGGGGAGGTGCCGCGACCGCCGCACCACCTTTGGTCGCTCCGGAGGGCGCGGCCGATTTGGAGCGGGTGGGCGCCTTGGGTGGTGGACTATCATCATCTTTCTTCTTGGTCTCGGCTTGCGCGGCAGTCACCAGAGCGAGAGCAAGGACGCCGGCCAAACCGCCTTTCAGCAATGATTTGCTCCACACCAATGGACTTCTCCGTACGATTCCGGTCTCAGGGCGAAGATGCTTGTGACGAAGCTGAACAAGACGGCGGCGTTGACGGCACCTCATCTTGGCCGGCGCATGAAGGGCCAAGGATCACGTCCCTGCCGGCGTGATAAACAGATTCGGCAGTCGCTCCTATCCCAGTTCCCACGGCAACAGCCGCAACGACCACGGTTGTAGGGAACCAAATCAACGCTGCAACTAATGCCGCCACCGATCACCACGCAGGCTTCTAGTTGTTCAAGTTTTTTAATGTTCGTAACAAATATACCAGTTCTCTGCTGGCTCCCACACGACCTGATTAACTCTGAATATCTGCTTATTACTATTTATTAATTGCGACTGAACGCCTTGGATAATGATCTTGTATTTTAGGTTTTCCTTGTCGTCCACATCGCCGACATACTCCTGGCCATAGACGTCTCTCTTGGCGCAGACTTTGTCGCCTCTATGGACGCTTTCAAATTCGGCCATCAGCGCTTTACGTGCGGCAGCCGCTTCGGCAGCCGCATTGGCGGCGGCTTGTGCAGCACGTTGCCTTTCGTCAGCCGTGGCTTTTTCATCCTCCTGGATCAAAGATGTCCGCCCTGCTGCAGTAATCGCCTCTCGAACGTCGTAAAAAACTGTAACCAATGTGCCAGGCAGGCCGGTATTCGCCGGGGCTGTCCTGTCAATAAAGGATTCCTGAAATCTTGTGTAGAAGAGGGGTTCGCCATTTTTTCCGTAACAAAGATGCCCTCTCATTGATCCATCGCTCTCTGAACACAACTTCTTGAAGTTGAATTCCAGGCTGTCCTTTCCTGTCGTGTTTCGAAAATAGGTAAAATTGAAGGCACCGCTGATTATTTTTTGATCTCCGGTGTCGACCGTCGGGGGGATGCTCGCCTTCAAACGGGGCCTCTCGGCGACTGGGGAGAGATCTAAGACGAGCCGCGCCATCATCTGGACTGGCGATTCGTGGTCGGGGAAATAGACAGATTTGGATGTTCTGGCTGCGCTGCTCTTCGGCTCCCAGACATGGAAGTCTTGGCCGCCGGGACAGGCATTTCCGACGAACCCTCCTGGGTGTCCCACCCAAGACGAGCGAAATAGAATACTCCCGCCGGCAATGCAGAACTCGCCGTCCATCTTTCCACTGTTGGCGGCACAATAACTTGCGTAGGCACCGGCTATGTTTACGGATGAGTTGATTGTGCCAGAACTATTTATGCCAGCAATGCAAGCAAGGCCAAACACCTCTCTCGTGTCAGCACTCTCCTTGTATTCTTTTTTTTCGGAAATTTGTGTAGCAATGTTAAGTCCGATGCGATGGCTGGCGACGAAATCTTCTGTGAAAGCGATTGGCGTCGTCTGTTGTGGCGGGGGCTTCTGCCCAGCACAGCCATTCAGGCTTAGGCAGAGGACACCGACGCCGGTCATTACCCGAAGCGCCTCAATTCCTGACAACAGGCGATGTCCACCTTTCATCGACTCCCCCCCTTCCTAAGAGACTTCATATTCCCTGTTCGCCCAATGTCTTGCTGAGCTTGTTACGGCAGATGGTGAGCCAGAAACACCACGAATTTACGCCTTAGCATGTTCAATTACGCTTTTGTAGCGATTTCGCGCGCGATCATGTGCTGATCTGGGATGATCGTTACGCCTCGTCAAATCCGCGCTGCCCGCGGCCTTCTCGGATGGACCCGCACCGAGCTGGCCGACCGCGCAATCGTTTCCACAACCACTGTCGCCGACATTGAGCGTGGCGATGTGAACCCACGAGCCTCGACGCTCGGACAAATCATCCTTGCCCTGGAGAAGGCCGGCGTGGAATTTCTACGCGCGGATTCTGGCGGACGGGGCGAAGGTGTGCGGTTGACGGTGCCGGCCTCGACGCTGGCCGGCAGACGTGGAAATCAATCGCAGCGCTGATCGGGTTGCCGGTCTCAGGAACTCCACAACCCGAGGACATCGGCAGCCCAAGCTCTGGTGAGTGGGCCGCCGCGTTTTCTCGGCCGAGGTGCTTTCCCCACTCGACGCTAGGCGCGCCCCGTCACCGTGTAGAGGAATTTCACGAGAGCCGCCGAAGCCACCGCAGGTGGATGGGGCGAGTCCGGATGTTTCCTGCTCATCGTCATCGACAGACGCGCTCAGTGGTGATCGGCTGGGCCACGAGGTGCTGTCAGCAGACTGGACGTGCCGAGCGACAGCGGCGACGAAGAAGGCGGCGGCAAGGATGCTCGGTGCGGCGAAGGCCGCCCACCATCCAATGAGAACCAGGCCAGCCATTGCGCTGGCCGCGTAGCACAGGGTGATGAGCAGGATCTTGAAAACCGCCGTCATCAAATAAATGACTCTCATGTTCGCCGATCCGATGGTGGCGGTGACCGAGCCGAAGCGAAAGGGTGTGCCGGTGGACGGCATTTCGCTCATTCCTGGCGGATCGCGGCGATGACGCAAATCGTGATGAAAACCGCGAAACACACGACCCGGACGGCGTCCATTTGCCCGATTCGGGCAATGACCTCAGCGATGGTCATTCGCCCTCTCGAAGAGGGGCCATCAGTGCCGTGACCATCCGGTCGAGTCCGTCAATTCGTGCCGCCAGCACCCCGACCGCGCCGGTGAGAAAGGCCACGTTCAGTGCCAACGCTTGGACCCGTTTCTCGCTGGTGTCTGCACCGTCCCATTGTTCCACCAAGGCGCGGATCTGACCGAATAACAGCCCCATGTTGAAGTCAGTCATCGGCGCGCCTCCGGGCTAAGTTTTCGTGTAGGGATGAGACGGCGCGACGGATTCCGCGCCAGGCCACCTGAGCGTTGTCCCTTGCGTCGAGAAGAGACCGGATTGGGTGGAAGAGAAGTGTGAAGTAGAGGATCATCCCTTCCCTGAAGCTTCGCTGGAACTCATCGACGAAGGCCCGAAAGAAGAAGCGCAGGCCGTCGGCCAAGCGAACCGGGTCGTCATCGTGGTCGGGGTTTTCATGGCCGGCCGATGATGTGGACCCGACGCTTGGCCTCGGGCCATCGTCGGCCGGGGCGGCAATGAGGATCGAACCATTTTCCCATGCGCCGAAAGGTGGGGCGAGGCGGACGAGAATGGCATCGACGACCAACCCGATGGGTTGGAATGTGGAGCCTTCCGCGTTCGGCCAAGGTATTGGCGGGTAAGTCACAGAGGCCTCCTCAATGTGAATGACCCGTCGAGTCTGGTATACATTTCAGATCCCGCAATTTGGGAGTGGCCCGGTGCCAGCAAGTTTAGATTGGTTCGGTTGTGTCAGGCGACATGGGGAGCGGGCCCCTTGACGACACGGGGGTGGTCATTACGCGAGAAGGGCGCATTGTTCCTCACCCAAACCTTCTGCGCATCGAAAGCTGACATTCGCCGAACGGGGAGATTGGGCCAACACCGGACCGACGTGATCACGATCCGGGATGGCTAGGTCGGGCCGATGAATGAAGCCGCCGGTCCTTCTCAAGGCGAAAGCCGGTCGATGTGCTGAACCCCGACTTGACTGCGGAAATCAGCGTGCATGTCTGTCTGGCGGAACTTCATATTAAACCTCATTTGGCAGTCGGTGATGTGTCGCCCGGTCAAAGTCTGGTTGCTCATTGCAGTGAGAAAAACCGGACCATACTCAGAGACCGGCGCCTTCTTGAGCGAGATGGTCTTACAGTCTTTCGTCGAGTGGATGCAGAAGAATGTCGAGCCGACAGCGGCATTGGTCAACACGATGCGGTAGGCCAAATCCATCCACCAAGGGTGATCAATCTAGTAGCCAGATTACTTCGGCAGATCGGTGCGGTCCCCAAATTTGACCAACTGACCAAGTAGACCCATTCGGACGGCATCGAACCGGTCAAAATAGATCTCCTTGGTTACGCGCGCCGCTTCACCGAGGCTGCCACCACGCCCCTTGATTCCGAGTTCCTTTTCGGTGCGTTCATAGAGATTGTAGGGCTCCAATTCACGCGCTGTCAGAAGAATCACCCGATGCCGGTATTGGTCGTTGCCGGCGCGCGCCAGGGCGATCTCCCGGTCAGTGAATGGTGCCAGCTTGGCGAAAAGAATGAAGACTTCGAAGCGATGGCGCGGAAACGCGTCGGCAACGGCGATCATGTTCGCCACGTCCTTGGCGTCGATCGCCCCGCCTTCGTCCTTGCATTCACCGATAAGGATTTGCGTCTTCCTGTCGTCATCATGCGGCAGGATTGCGAAAAGGTCGGTTTCGCATTTGGCCGGGTTGCCCCCTGGCTTAGCCAGCAAATCGAACGATGGCAGGAACATTGCCTCGTGGTGCATGTCGGTGTTGACGGCCAGCTGCTGCAGCGTCAGCACCACCGGAACAGCCCCCTGCGCGTTGCGCTCGAGACCGAGCACCCCGCTCCGCCGATAGCTAAATTCGCCGGCAACGAGTTGGCGGCTCGCGTCAAATTCGCCACCGCAGAGATCGCAGGTCATGCTTTGGCGGAGTTGTTCGAGGGCGATCCAACTCGATAGCCGACAGGTCGGGCAAAGAAGGTCGGCCCCGATTCGGAAGACACCCTTTGCGACCAGATAGGCAAAGACCATGTCAGGCGTCAGCTTCGTGTCATGCGGCCGCGGCTCGATATAAAGGTCCGCATGGTCATTGAACCTGGCCTTCGGATTATCAGGGTCGGCGCTGCCGATAAGATGGAGCGCCTTCCGCTTGGTAAAAGAGGCCGTCGGCCCGTGCGTTTTAATTAGGCGCCTAACTCCCGGAATCTTGAAGACCCGCGCGCCGTCGACACCACCAAGCCGGGCAACCAACTGCCGTGCGATCAGGCCGGCGTTGCTCAGCGTGGCCGTAAAGCCCGCCTGATCGAAAAGGCGCTCCGCCAAATCCTGGATGGGCAGAGCGCCGACGAACGCGCTGTGGTCGGCGGCGTCAACTACGATACCGATCCTCTCAGGCTCGCTTCGCAAGGAGCTGTAATGGACGCCCATCGACCGGGCGAAGAACTCGTTCAGTTCAGGGACGTAGGGCAGCCGGAAGCTGTGCTGGCTGTCGCGCGACCATCCTCCCAGAAAAGTGAGCGATGCGACCAGGTGCTGGGTATGAAACCAGTTGTTGTCGCTGAATGGCTTGTCCTTCATAGCGAAGGACACGCTGGGCCGTCCTCCCTTGTCGGTCATGACCCCAAGGGACGATTCCTCACCAAGAATCATCATCGGCGCCTTGATGCTCCGACCCCACGGGCGTTCACTGATCCGGCACACCCAATTGCCGCCGTCGGGGTAAAGGGCTTGGCCGTCCTTCCAGCGCTCGCCCCGCCCCCAAATTGCAATCCCCCGGCGTCGCTGTTCCAGGTGAGACTGCGCTTCGGCCAACTGCCGCTCGTATTCAGGGCGAACGAGGGCATAGCGCGGCAGGTGCTCCAAATCGATGAATTTCAGTCCGATATCGGCGGCGCGGAGGTTCCAGAAGCAGACCAGGTCATCGAGAGCGCCGGCATCCCCGAAGAAGAAGCCTGGGTAGTCCGGACCCGTCCGGATTGAGTAATGGCGCTCCAATCCAAACTGCGAAAGGTAGGCAGCACTCGGGTGTTGGACGGTCTCAAGCGCAATTGGCTGCGTCGGGTCAAGTTTGATGTCGACGAGAAACGGTGGAAGTGACGCGTCGTTCACCAATTTCCAATAGTCAATGCCGATCTCGTCCTCGGACGGATAGTCGCCGAGTTGCATGAGAAAGACGTCCGCGAGCGGGTCATTTTCGTCCCAAGTGAACGACCGAAGTCCCGGCGCCGCAAGCGCCTTCCAGCGCGGCGTGTCGTGCCAATGCACCAATCCGTTATGGACGTCTAGGACATGAGCGTGGCCTGGTCGCCCTGGGTCCCGCATAAAAAGATCGGAGGGAAAAAATGGCGACTTGAGGTGAGAATAGCGGTCGGCGAACGCCCTGGCCGCGTCCGAATCGCCGACCGGGATCACGAGATCGGCCCGGAAGCATTCGACGATCTCATCCGCGTCGACGCCCCTGACCATGATGATCGGATTGAAGCGACCGCCCCGCATTGTATGCGAAAGCCGAACGGCCGAACGGAAAGCCACCCGGTCATCAGGCCCTATGACCCAGGCGATCCGCAGCGGCCGATAGCAGATGTCAACGCGCAAGGTATCCATGACGCAATCCTTCGACTACGTCTTACGGAGGGGCCGCTGTCGCCCCTCGTTGGATTGGGCGACAGCATCAGCGATGCTCGCGATTGCGTCTTCAAGCATCGGCAGGTCGCGATCGTAGTCGGGCTCTCTATCCGCTCGACGGTATGTGCTCGGAGAGACCCCGCCATTGTCCAGCTTGTAGAAACCGACATCGCCGGCCTTTCTCGCCTGCGTACCACCAAACCAGGCGCATAGTGAAACAGCACCCGGCCGACGCCCGGCTATATTCGGCCTACGCTCTCGGCCGGACGGAAAAATGTCGCTGTCGACTGGGGCCTCATTCATTGCGGTAGCCAACCGGAATATTGTCGCTTTATGGTGCCGTCAGGTTGGATGGGATCGATACGGCGCATCGTGATCATGTCCCAGCCATCGGCTTCGCCGGTCCCTTGCCCTCTTGGACCCCTGATAATCATGGCGACAGGGAACCATCTAAGCAGGCCATTTCGTGTTCCGTGCGACAGGACGGGCCCGCCGGAGCAGCCGGACATGTTGTAGCCCAGGGGCGGCTTCCATGGTGCCCAGGGTGCCTCTACGTCCCGGCCCGGGTCGTAGGTAACTATGAGATCTCGCTCAGTCACAGCGTCAATCATCGCCACGCTGCCGCAAGCGAAAGCAGCGCCCACCCCAGGCTCAGGAGTGGTACGCTCGGCCTCGGGGAAACCACAGAACGTCACAGTGCGGCCCTCGACAGGTTCCGGCGGCGGCCAATCACCAGTGCAATCCAAGATTGTCGCGTTGATCGCCTCAGCCAGCTCCTCGGAAATCATGAATGTAGCGATATCCCATTCGGGGCACCTATCAATAAGGAGGTCTGGCAAGGCTAGCGGCTTCGAAGTTCGGATTTGGCAGACAGTGTCTCGATTGTCGGCGATAGCCCGTTCCAATGCTTCCACTACATGGTTGGCGGTTATTCCGAGTATCCCGTTGGGGAAACGCAGAAAGAAACAGGTGCCGCCAAAGATGCGCTTGGGCCAGCCCTCTTTGCGATCGTGCCAAGCTATGGGAGTGGCAACCTTCAACGTGAGGTCGGCCAAGGCTGCGGCTACGGCCTTATCTTCAAGGTTGGCGCTCATGGAAAGAACGCTTCAAAGAGTTGCACGCGCTCCCACCTCGCCAACAAATCGTGTCACCTGCCGCAGAATCATTTAGTATTGGCCGTGTTTGCGCAAGTCCAGCATCGGTGTGCAATGCCGTTTTTTTGTCGATGATGTAGACGTTTGGTCCGGCGGTGCTGCGTTATGAATGAGCGAGTGTGGTGGCACCCTGAGACGGCTGGCTATAATGATTGCAATTTTCGCTCTTATGGGGTGTGACGCCTCGCCGGAACCCGAGAAAGTTGCGGCGGACGCCAAGGAGCAGGTCAGCACGCCCTGTTGGACGAAATCAACGGATGCGAGTGAAATCCATGAAAACCGATGGTCAGATGCTTCCGCGTGCCCGCGCCGATCGAAATGGCCACCCGGCGCCGATTGAATTGGCCGCCTGACGCCAATTGATTTGGCCACCTCGCGGACGACGAGCTCGTTTGGGTGCTCCGGCGCATCGTGGAGGGCATCGTGTGTTCCTCCAAATAACCCTTGTTTGAAGCAGAAAAATGGCGCAGCCACTACCGGTGTTGCAGGTAAGGAAGAATATGGCTGCCTTCAATGCTGATGGTTATATGAGCCGTTACTGAAATTGGCTTCGGAGGAACCTGTGCCTGTGGGTGATCAACGCCGCATGCAACCCTTAATCGGTTATGAGTATCCGTCACGCCGCCCCCACATGGCGGTCTGATTACGTAGCGGGGATGATGTCCGCGAGCGGGTCGAGATCTGGGGTGTCGATGTGGGCTGTGTCGTTGGGGGGATTTGGCTTGGCCGCAACCCGATAGTGCCAGGGGGCAAGTTCGCCGATCCGGTTGATGGTATGTCCGTTGGTGATGCGGATCAGAACGTCGCGCAGATAGCCGAAGGGCTCGACGCCGCACAGGCGACAGGTCTCGATGATGGTGGCGACCATGGCCCAATGTTCCGCACCGCCATCACTGCCGGCGAAGAGAGCGTTTCTGACAGTCAGCTTCTGCGGGCGGATGGCGCGCTCGACCACATTGGTATCCATTTCGATGCGACCATCGGTGAGGAAGCGGCAGAGGTTCGGCCAACGCGAGAGGGCGTAGCGAATGGCTTTGGCCAGGCTGCTTCCGCCGGAGATCAGTTCGAGCTGCTCCTTCAGCCAGATTTCAAAGGCATCCATCAGTGGGCGCGATCGTTTCTCTCGCACGCGCAGCCGCATTTCGGGTGCGCACCCGCGGATTTCCTCTTCGACGGCGTAAAGCTCGGCGTATCGCCGCAGCGCCTCGGCGGCAATCGGCGAGCCGGTTGCTTTATCGACGTCGTAAAAATTCCGTCGCGCATGGACATTGCATTGGGCGAGTTGGATTCCACCGACGTCGTCAGCCAAGCGTTTTCGCAGCCCCTTGTCGTAGGCACCATAGCCGTCGCAATGGAGGATTCCCCGGAACCGCGCCAGATGGTCGACAGCGTTGTGATGGCGCCGGTTGTCTTCATAGATGTAGGCCACTGCCGGCGGCCGATCTCCTTGCCAGGGCCGCTCGTCGCGGGCATAGGTCCAGAAGTAACCGGTCTTTGTCCTGCCCAGGCCGGGTTCCAGCACCGGAACGGTTGTTTCGTCGCCGAAGATGACCGGCGAGGCCAGGATATCGTCCAGGATGTAGTGATAGATCGGCCCCAGCAGGAAGCAGACCTTACCAACCCAGTTGCAGAGGGTTTGCCGGTCCAACTTCACGCCTTCGCGCTCGAACCGTTTAGCTTGCCGATAGAGGGGCGTGTTGTCGCAGTACTTGTCGATCACGACGCTGGCCAGCAGGCCTTCGGTCGGCATGCCGCCGGGGATCGGGCGCTCCGGCGCCGGCGCCTGGACCACGGCTCCTTCACAGGCCCGGCAGCCATATTTGGGCCGATGCGTCACGATGACCTTGAGGGTGGCCGGCACCTTGTCGAGTTGTTCGCTGGTTTCCTCGCCGATGACATGCAGGGCGCCGTTGCAGCAGGGGCAGACTTTCTCTTCCGGCTCAAGGAAATGGTGTTCACGCGGCAGATGTTCGGGCAGGGCGCCGCGATTGTTGTTGCGCGGCGCACGCTCCTTCCGCGCCTGCTTCTGCTCGCCGCTCTCGCTGGCCTTGTCCGCTTCCGCGTCGGCTTCGGCGTCCATCGCGGCGAGGGTCTGGGTGAGATCGTCCAGGGCCAGTTGCAACTGATCAGCCGACAGCCGCTCGGATCGGCGGCCGAACTGATGGCGCTGCAATTTCGCAATGATGGCACGCAGTTTGTCGCGTTCAGTATTGGCGCGATCAAGCTTGTCTTTATAACTATCCCGTTCTGCCTTCAGAGAAGACGCCTCACAAGAAGCATTGATGAGCAACTCAATCAATTCTTCTTTGTTAAGCTCTGATAATTGTTCTCTAATCCGCATGGCATTATTCTATGTATTCTGTATTTCCCTGCAACATAAAAACGCATCAACAGGCAAGGACCGGTGTCTTTGTTTTCAGTGGAACAGCCCGCCACCAGTCAAGCCCTTCCAGCAACATCGCCATTTGCGCCGAGGACAAGACGATCGTTCCGTCCGTCACAGGCGGCCAGACAAACCCTCGACCCTCCAAGCGCTTTTGAAGCAGCCAAAGCCCTGTGCCATCCCATGTCACAATTCGGATCCGGTCGGCCCGACGGGTCCGGAAGATGAAGATGTCCCCGGAGAATGGATTGTCCGATAGCGCCTGCTGGACTATGGCGGCAAGGGAATCCATCCCTTTACGACCATCAACGGGAGCCGCCGCCACCACGATGCGCTTCCCGGCCGGTGTCGTGATCATCACAAGCGTTTCAGGATAGCAAGAACGCGGTGCAGCGTCGGCTCATCCACCAAGGTCGGCACGCGAACGGTCGCCATGCCGATGACAACCTCGATCGGGCAAGGCGCCACCCCCGCACACGGCGGTCCCGATACCACCTCTGGCGACGACCCCGACGCCACGGAAATCGGCACGAAGTCGGCCACCGGCCTGACGGTGGATCTCCTTAATTCCCGTTTCCAATCGCAAAGCTGGTTCGGGTGCACCCCATGGCGCCGGGCAACAGCCGCCGACACGGCGCCAGGCGCCAGACTCTCCGAAATGATTTTTCGCTTCTCAGCATCGCTCCAGCGCCGCCGCCGCTCAGGTCCAACAAGAACCTCAAAACGGCCACACCTTTGTTCAATAACTGGCACGTTAACGTGCAAATTATCCATGCCCAGCCTCCGTCGTTGCCGGGGCTATTCAATCGAAGCCGGGTAGGATCCTCAATGTGGGGGCGGGTTGCCGCTTACGGTTATGACCACCGTCGCTCGGTGTTTCGACAACGTAATTATCCATCGAAGCCTCGTCCGGGAAGCAAAAATGCGGAATAGCCGCAATTCTTGACGCGATCCCGAATAGCTTCGAACCTCCGCCAG
>Ga0364867_10527_pt2 | contig 18537 bp, 17 predicted proteins | sample ExccelAu500001D4_3_FD_206915 | JGI IMG/M metagenome (GOLD analysis project Ga0364867, IMG submission 206915) | Enriched cells from Trout Bog Lake Hypolimnion, Wisconsin, USA - BchlTB.Aug13.5000.01.D4 | ecosystem: Environmental > Aquatic > Freshwater > Lake > Hypolimnion/Profundal zone | place...
AGGTCTTTTCCGGGTGTAGGTTTCTATAATGCCACTAAATACGCCGTAGATGGTTTAAGTGAGGCCTTATCCAAAGAAGTGGCTCCATTGGGTATTAAAGTAACCATCATCGCTCCAAGTGGTTTCAGGACCGATTGGGCAGGCCGGTCTGCCAAAGAAAGTCTGATCACCATCGACGATTATGCAACAACAGCCGGCAAAAACAAAGCCGATATTCGTGGTTACAGTGGTAACCAGCCCGGCGACCCTGTACGAGCTGCCAAAGCCATGATCGAAGTGACAGAAACGACCCATCCACCCCTTCGTTTGTTATTAGGTGTGGCTGCCCTTAAAGGGGCCAGACTTAAATTACAGGAACTGCAACATGATTTTGATACCTGGGCTTCAGTAACCGAGGGTGCTGATTTTCCAAAAGCTTAACCCACTTTCCCTATTTTGATTCCTTAACGACCTTGCTTATGAAACACAAACCAGAGCCTGCTGCATCCGGTTATTTCCATAACCGCAGACTGTTTTTACAATCGATAACCACATTGGCTGCCGGTCAACTGCTGCTGCCCCTGACCGGCAATGCTGCCTCTTTTTTCACACGCATGAAACCTGTAACTGTAGGAGATATCATGGACCAGATGATCGCAGCAGTTCCGGGGCCCAGACTAACTGAAACAGTTGATACGCTTAAATCGGGCAGCAGGGATAAGGAAGTAAAAGGAATCGTGGTTACGATGTTTGCCACAGTTGATGTGATCCGAAAGACCATTGCAGCAGGTGCGAACTTCATTATTGCACATGAACCCACTTTTTATAACCACCCGGATGAAACCAACTGGTTAAAAGACGATGCCGTTTACCAGTATAAGGCTAAGCTGCTGAAAGATAATGACATCACTGTGTGGCGCTTCCACGATTATATCCACACCATCGAACCAGATCCTGTTACGGTAGCTGTAAATGCACAACTGGGTTGGACCCCCTATGCAGATAAGAGTTTACCCAATTCCCTGCAAATACCTACTATACCTCTAAAAGACCTGATCCAGCACCTCAAATCCAAACTAGGCATCGAAAAGGTCCGCTATATAGGTGACCCTGCCCAACTTTGCAGCAGGATCCTGATCATGCCAGGGGCAGCAGGAAAAGAGAAACATATTGCAGGGATCAGCAAACTGCATCCGGATGTACTGATCTGCGGTGAAATTTCAGAATGGGAAACGGCAGAATATGTTCGGGATGCCCGGGCCGAAGGAGTTCCCATCGCATTGATCGTTTTGGGTCATATTGCCAGTGAAGATCCGGGCAGTACCTGGGTACTCAACTGGCTGAAGGCCCATTATCCTCAAATACCTGCAAAGCATATACATCCGGGTAATTCCTTATCGTTTCTGTAAACCACGATACACATACCTGGTGAGTTGACCTTATACCATTGTAAGGGTCAAAAAACACCAAGTTGTACATTTTTTTTATTTACAGTGCATTGCTGTACAATGCATTGCAAGCATAATTCCGGAAATTGAGTATCCATATTCTACAATCATTTTCCATTTTTTGGAAAAATAAAAAATCGTAGGTTTTTCTATTTCATTGAATATCAATCATTTGTAATTATTTTTAAAACTGGCATCATTCTGGTCTATGAAGGGTACAATCAACTTTTATGAAAAAGAAATCGTTTTTACCCTTTGCCTTTATATTCCTTTTGTTGGTTAGTGCCTGCAGCAAAAAGGATTTAAATTCTACAGCCGGTACCGGAACAAGTACCACAGCTGCAACCAAGGTTGCCCCAACTGGTTTTAATTACAAGACCACGAAAAATGTCACAGTCAATACATCGGCTATGACCAATGACAACCAACCCATTTCAGGTGTACCGATGAGTATTTATACCACAACCGCTTCAGGTGCTGTGGATCAGCTCATTTATAAAGGCTTTACTGATAAAACAGGTAGTTTTTCTACTGTGATTGCCATTCCTGCTTCTTGTGATTCACTGGTAGTGGATCCAACTTATATTGGACTGATCAGGCTAGCCAAAGCGCCTGTCAATGGCTCAACAGTTAATTTTGTATTTGGAGGCAGTGCTGGTTTTGGTGGTGATATCAGTTCCACTGTTAACCCAATGAGCCTGATGAAAACCAGCTCTACTGCACTTAAACCCCGTACTTACGGTAATGTCAACCCATTTGGATATACAGACCCTACACCTACTATTTTCTCACTCATGGCGCCTTATGATGCAAATGGTGTACCCAAAAACCTGGTATCGCCCAACGATAAGATCAGCTCTGCTATGCTTACAGATATCAACTCTGCATTGCCTGAAGGTATCAATGAACCCAACCGTAGTCCGGGTTTGTTTACCAGCTCTGTTCCCAATGACCTGGTGATCACTCAAACTGCTGATGTATGGATCACTTTTGTATCCGAAGGTGCTGGTTATAGCAGCAGCATGGGCTGGTATAAATACCCAACCGGTAACCCTCCTGCAACTATTAATGATATCGATAGCATTCACTTCATTTTTCCTAACTGCAAATTCTCTGGTGATGGTGGTGGTTTGAACAGTGGCAATAAAGTACACCTGGGTGTTATCCCTGCGGGAACTACAATTGGTGTTGTGCTTTTCTCCGACGCATGGGCTCAGGGAAATTACAATAGCATCAGCTATTATACTAATCAGGGTGTGTTCTTTACCGATAGCTGGTTAAATCCTGAAACAGTACCCAGTCTGAAGCAGCATACTGTTTTACTGCAGTACAATAATCTTTCCCTGATCTGTTTTGAAGACATGAACAGGCAATATGGCAGTGATAATGACTTTAATGATGTGATCTTTTATGCCACTTCTAATCCTGTAACTGCTATCTCACAGACCAATATGCCTGCATTAACCGCAGCTGTTGATACCGATGGTGATGGTGTTCCTGACTATGAAGATGCTTTCCCTACAGATCCTACCAGGGCTTACATCAACTATTATCCAGCACAAAACGCATGGGGTACTGTAGCTTATGAAGACAACTGGCCAATGTTGGGTGACTATGATATGAATGACCTGGTGGTGAGCTATCAGTACAAGATCATCAGCAATGCCCAGAACAATATCGTTGAGATGTACAGCAGCTTTGCTCCAATTGCATCTGGTGCGATCTATAACAATGGTTTCGGAGTTGCTTTCCCCTTCGCTTCCTCACTTGTAAAAACAGTAACCGGTCAAAACCTTAAGAGTGGCTATATCAAAACCAATTCCAATGGCACGGAAGCCGGTCAGCAGAATGCAGTGATCATACCTTTTGACAATGTGCGTAACCTAATCAGCAATGCAGATGGTAACAGCTTTATCAATACCTTAATGAGTGAACCCAAAGTAACTGGTGATACTTCAGTAGTGTATGTAGGATTCAATAACCCTATTTCTCCTGCCACTTTAGGAACTGCCAACTTCAATCCTTTTGCGATCAGCAATGGCCGCAGGGGTTATGAAATTCATCTTCCTAATTATGCACCCACAGCACTGGCTGATGTGAGCTTGTTTGGTACTTATAATGACGCCAGTGTTCCTTCACAGGGTATCTATTATGTAACAAAGGATAATCATCCCTGGGGACTGAACTTTATCGGTGGATTCCAGTATCCGATTGAAACAGTACCTATCAACCAGGCTTATTTACATTTCTTTGACTGGTCTGGCTCAGGTGGAATAACTTACACCAACTGGTATAGTAATACTGCCAGTGGTTATCAAAACACAAGTAATATTTACAATAAATAGTGTTGAGGTGAATTGAGTATATTGTAAAAGACAGGGCCGGGCATTCAAAAGTCTCAAAACGCCACCTGAACGCAGCATTCTCTTCCTTTCTGTAACAGCTGAAGAGCAGGGGCTACTAGGTTCTGCCTATTATGCTACCCATCCACTATACCCGATCAATAAGACAGTAGCTAACCTGAATATGGATGTTGTGAATGCAGGGGAACGAACAAAAGATGTGGTGATCACCGGATCAGGACTGAATGATCTGGAAGATTATGTAGCCGTGGTTGCCAAAACACAGGGCCGTTACCTGGCAGCAGAAGCACACCCCGAAGCGGGGCATTATTACCGGTCAGATCATTTCAATTTTGCCAAAGCGGGAATACCTGCATTGGATTGTGCCGGCGGTATCGATGTGGTCAATAAGGGTAAGGAATATGGCAAACAACAGGAAGACGATTACAATGCCAATCGCTACCATCGCCCTGCTGATAAATTTGATCCTTCCTGGACCTTCGAAGGCGGACTGGAAGATATGCAGTTACTATTTCAGGTAGGGCTTAAGCTATCCGGTGAAAGTACCTGGCCGCAATGGAAAGATGGAGCAGAGTTTAAAGCGATCAGAGATAAAACGAAATAATAGACCGATCCTAGCAGTAGCAGCTTTAAAATCTTAATACATCATTATGTTAGGCATTGCTATAAGCTGTAAGTTTGGAATATGAATAAGTCAGGTTTATACAAAGGCTGCCTGGAACCCATCATCATGCGTTTATTGAAGGACAATGGCAGAATGTATGGTTACCAGATGACACAGAAAGTCAAAGACATTACCAAGGGTGAATTACTGATCACCGAAGGTGCTTTATATCCGCTGCTTCACCGCCTGGAAGAACAGGGACTGGTGGAAACAGAAATGGAAAACATTGGAAACAGGATGCGAAAATATTATACACTTACCCAAACCGGTAAAAAGCAAACATCCTTGGCGATGGAAGAGTTGAGAACTTTTATTCAAAGCCTCAACCTGATCATCAATCCTGATGTATTGGGTCATACTTAATGAGGGTGGTACTGCAATAACTCAGCTATTGAATGCAGTTCAGTATATTTATCTATTCAGTAGTAAGGTCATCTATAGTATTGAAATCAACGGTCCCGATAAACCTAACAAAATGGTATGGCAACACTCGTAAAAAATAGGATTGAATCCATTGATTTGCTCAAAGGATTGGTCATGGTCATCATGGCACTGGATCATGTGCGTGAATACTTTCATGCTTCAAATAGTTTATTTGATCCTGCCGATCCGGAAAGATCCTACCTGTTCCTGTTTTTCACCAGGTGGATCACCCATTTTTGTGCCCCCACATTTAGTTTCCTGGCGGGTTTATCTGCTTATATGGCCGGTAAAAAAAAAACAAAGAATGAATTGTCTGTTTTTCTATTGTCCAGGGGTTTATGGCTGGTCTTTCTTGAAGTCACGATCGTGAATTTTGCCTGGTATTTTGATTTCAGTTACAGGACAGTAAGCCTCCTGGTGATCTGGTCACTCGGAATGAGTATGATCTTATTGGCCGGGCTTATTTATCTACCTAAAAATGGGTTGCTCATTTTTTGCTGCACACTTATTTTGGGCCATAACCTGCTGGACAATGTACATGTTCAAAACCTGTTCTGGTCTTTGTTACATGATCAGAAAATGCTACAGCTGACTGAACACACTTCGATGTTTATAGGATATCCACTTATTCCCTGGGTAGCAGTAATGGCACTGGGCTATTATTTTGGAAGATTCTACGAAAACGGTTTTACGCCTGAAAAGAGAAAAAAATATTTCAATTGGATAGGCATCATTTCCATTGTACTTTTTCTGGTATTAAGGCTTACCAATTTATATGGGGATAGCAAACCTTTCAAAAATTATGGAAATCTGAGCAGTGACCTGATCAGCTTTTTCAATCCTTCCAAATATCCGCCCAGTCTGTTATATATATTGATGACCTTAGGTGTTGCCTTTCTATTTCTGGCCAATTCGGAACAGCTGAAAGGCAGGATAGTGGCTTTCTTCACAACATTCGGAAGGGTACCTTTCTTCTATTATATACTTCACCTCTATCTGATCCATCTGATCGCCATGCTTTTTGCACAGCTTTCAGGAATTGGCTGGCAAAAACTCATCTTATCCACCTGGATCAATTTTGATCCCAATGTGAAGGGCTATGGCTTTAACCTGCTGGTGGTGTACCTGGTATGGTTTGGACTAATAGCAATGCTTTATCCGATTTGTAAATGGTATGACCGTTACAAGCAGGATCATAAAGAAAAATGGTGGTTGAGTTATCTGTAAGCGGGACCATTGAAAAAGGATTCCCGGTAAACCTGGTAGTTCCTAACTGGAATCTTTCAAAAAACAAACATCAAACATCAACATATCAGAAACAGCAAACTGGTACAGACTGAGATCAATGGTAAGGAAATGTACCAGGGAGGATAACCATCAATACATTTTCTGTGCCCTGTAGAGGTTATCTGTTGCTTGTAGGATCTTGGCTTTAAGTTTGGGATTATAATTCGGGTGTTGGTTCAGGAAATCCTGTACCACCTGCCAGGAAGCCTTGTCCCGGTAATTGCCAAAGATAGCACCCAGCCAGGATTGTGGAAAGAATACATCACCGGTAAGCTGAACCTCCTGTAACAGATCCAGGGTTTCTCGAAGATGCGGCATAAAGCTTTGCTGCCTCAATGGATGATTGATAAATGATAGTCCGGCTGTAACCCATGCTTCTTTCTGTCGGTTGGTCCTTTCTTTAAGACTTGCGAAAAACAGGTTTCTGGTAGCAGCATCAGGTGACAGTGCAGGCATCAGAAATTGCAGTCTGCTTTTCCGATCCTTATTACTGATCCTGTCCAGTTGTACCTCCAAAACATGATTGGGCTTATCGGTTTTCAATGCAATGGTTTGTGCCAGGGAGGTATAATCATCTTCAGTGAGCTTAACGCCTGAAGGTGCTTTCTGGTCTTTCCAAATCAAGTATATCTTTTGGGCAGCTGATACACTGGTATAAATACTCTCAAAGTTTTTGAACAACAATTTTTTAAAGTTGGCAGCAGGCTGTTTTTCCATGGCTGTCCAGATAGATTGTTCCAATTGACTGCTAATGGATTGGCGTTTGGCTGGAGACAGGAATGTCCAGTAAATGCCCGGAATATAACGCGTAAGCAGTTTCAGGTTGATCTCATTGGTTTCCCTGGTAAGTCCGGCTGTATAAAACAACAATAAACTATCAGCCTTAACAGCAGGACCTGAAAGCATATTTTCATAGGCATTGATATAAACCGAAGCACGCTGAAGCGGATCTTTCAAGTGGAATACAGCAGTATCTAAAGCATGGGCTGCAGGGAATAAACCATAGCCTGCACCATCTGCATTAAAGAGAATAAAAGAAGGTTTAGGAAGACCAATTGCAGCAGGCAATGATATGAGTGACTCATTCATGGGCACTTCCAGCAAGGTTTGGTGATCGGGATAGACCAAAGCAATACTAAATCTTTGCGGCCAGATCCCTGAAGCCGAATGTTCTGCATGCTGGGAAACAGTGAACTGACTGATAAGACCCTGATCGTAGCGAATGCTATAATCAAATACGGGTCTTCCTGACTGGTTCACCCATACCTGGTTCCAGTCGTAGAGTTTAGCAGTACTGTGTTTACTGAGAATAGCGATCAGGTCATTCCAGGTAGCATTGCCATATTTATACCTGGCAAGGTATTCCCTTACGCCCTGCTGAAAGGATTGCTTCCCCATCAGGGATTCCAGTTGCCGCATCATGATCGGTGCTTTGTGGTAGATGATATTACCATAAAGGCTCCCTGCATCCTGCAGGTTATCCAGCTGCTGACGGATGGGATTGGCACCTGCTGTGCGATCTATACCATAGGCTGCAGGATAATGATCGACCAGGAAGTTGAGGTTAAATGTTTCTTTTCCCATCAGTTGTTCAGTGATCTTATCGGCCATAAAATTGGCAAAGACCTCTTTCATCCAAACATCGTTGAACCATTCCATGGTAACCATATCACCAAACCACATATGGGCAGTTTCATGGGATACCAGGCTCGTACGGCCAATGATGTTTTCTCTGGTCGCACCTTCATCCAGGAATAAACTGCTGGCATTGTATTCAACCACACCCGGATGTTCCATCCCCCCAAACTGAAAACTGGGAATGGCAACAAAGCCGATCTTTTGAAAGGGAAACGGAATTCCGGTCCAGTTCTGCAGGAAGCTGATAGCATTCCGGTGCGCCTGAAAAATGGAATCCACACTCAGGCGTATTTTAGCGGTATCGGTTTCCCGATAGAGGAATCCCATATTGCGATCAGCCAATTGCTGATTCGCCAAACGGTATTTCCCTGCTGTAAAAGAGAAGAGGTAAGTTGGGAGTTGATCGCTGGGCTTGAAGTGATATACTATATTTTGCTGGTTGATGATTGAATCCAGGACTGCAGCATTGGCCAATACTTTCCAGTCTAAGGGTACTTCCAGACTCAGTGTGAATACAGCTTTCAGATCCGGTTGATCAAAACAGGGAAATACGGTACGGGCCCTGTCGGGCACCAGTAAGGCATAACAATAGTCATCATTGCGGTGCAGGGATTCGTCTCCTGCAATAAACCGAATATTGATATGATTCGCTCCTGTTTTCAAATGAGCCTGATCAATAATTAAATGTTCTTTTTGAAATTGGATCGGAATGGATCTGCCATTTACTGTAATGGACTGTACATGCGTACTGTCTTGTTTAAAATCGAGCTGAAGCGACTGTTCTTTGGAAGTTAAAAGGAAGCTGATAGACGCTTCAGCTTGTATAGGGCTGTTTTTCAGGCCAGGAATCTGAAAACTAAGATCATAACGGGTCTGATGTATATGGTTATGGCGGTAAACAGCAAGTGCATGTGAAACGCCATTTTCAATGGTAATGCCAGCAGTATGAGATTGTGCAATGACAGGAGTAGATGCTAATAATACAATTGGCAGCAGGATTTTGATGATGTGCATAACTGAAATGAAGTGACTGTTTAATGGTCTCTCTTTCTTAAAATTAACAGAGAATTGCGGTAGAAATAAAATTGTTATGCAAAAGGTAAGAAAAACAATATTGCATTTTGCTTTATTTGTTCCGGTAGAACAATCATACAAATGCTATTGGAAGCAACTTAACTAATTTCGGTCATTTTATGTTTTAAGGCATATAAGACCAATCCCACTCTGCTTTTTAGGTTTAGTTTTTCGAAGAGGCTTTCCCGGTAATTGTCAACGGAACGAGTAGCAATATGCATCCTGTCAGCGATCTCCTTATACGTGAGTTCGGATACGCATAAGATAAGAAATTCTTTCTCCCTTTCGGTGAGGCGTATCTCCTGGTGGTGTCTGGATACCTGCGGAAAGATACTGATGCTGTTCCGGGTAAAATTTTCAGAAACTATCAAAGGTTTAGGTTTTAGGGTATGCAGTTATGATCGTGGTTGTTCAATGAACGAATCCCGATACTGCGTATTAGAATTTCAACTTTTATTGTTCAACGGTCCCTTTTATAGGAAATAGCTGCACTGCACTTGATCAGAACACTTTCCATACAAAGGGAGCAGGTGACCTGAACTTTGCTCCGGATTACCCCCCATAATCCGGAGCCGGGCTGGATATTTCATCCAGCCGCTTCAGGTTTTTTTTCAAAAAGGCTGCAAAATGTATGATCCGGTCTTTCATGTACTGTAACCGGATCTGTTTACCTTACCAACAGGAATTTCAAAGGATTTTATAAACATATGGAAAGATCAAAAAACCTATTCCATTTTTTACTTCTTATTATATAATCAAAATTATATTTCCTATATTGTTGATCGACTGTGTCTTTACACAGGTGAAACCCTCAAACCTCTGCATCAATCAATGACTGACTTTAAGCATTATGGTGACTATTCAAAGTCTTCCATAACCAATAATCCTGCTGACCTCAACACTGAAACTGCTCGAAATCTGAAAAAAACATTGATCAGATTCCCGGAAGAAGCGATATACATCTATAGTTTCAAAGAAAATAAGATGATCTATGCCGATGGCTGGGAAGAATTACTCGGTTACCGGGATGATGAGATCACCATGCTTACCATTGTTAGTATCACAACACCTGAATATATTCTATTCTCCAATGAATTAAATGATAAGGCATTATTATTCATTCAAAATAAAACGGAGGAATTGGAGAAATACAGTTTCACCATAGAGCTTAAAAAATTTCATAAGAATGGAACCCCCATTCCCCTTATCTCCAGGGTTGGTGTTTTCCGTGCTGAAAAAGGCAGGGTTACAGAGATCATTGGCCGTTCTCAGTTAAGCAGGACCCTCAAACTTGGCAAAGTGATGCGCTATGCAGCGTATGGTCCAGAAAAATCTGAATTTGAAGAAAACCTCAACAGGGCACTCTTTACATACTTTGCTATTTCTGAAAAGGAAAAAGAAGCCCTGGAACTGGTTGCAAAAGGATATAGTTTCAAGCAGGTGGCTGACCTTTTGAAAGTATCCCAATCGGCGATTGAAAAAAGGATCATCCCACTGTACAAAAGGTTTGATGTGAAAAGCCTCACGCATCTAATTAGTTTTGCAATAGAAAACAATATCCTGTAAAGGACTGGGTTCTTTAATGGAGGTGGACTGAAAAAATAGCTTTTTCTTCTACGCCTGTGGCCAGTAACATTGATTTCCAGTGTTCCTTCTTGCTTGTCAGGTTTTCATCATTCAGCACCCAGATGACATTTTTTGACCTTGATCGATTTCTTTCCTCAGTTTCCTGCAAAAGACTTTCCTGAGCACGGTGAAATTGTAAAGGGGTAATGAGATCCTCCGCTACAGGATTACCCGGATTGATATCATCAATGACCAGCAGATTGCAGTTTAGCAGGTTCCATAAACTGCGCTGCTGTGTTTGCCATAAACTGTAAGGGCCTGATAGCATACTGTTTAATTTAAAGGCACTGGTATATACACAGGATTGAAGACTGATAGACCTTTCAGTTGCAATGCCAATGGAAAGGGTGGTACGACCGGTACCATGCCCACCAAAAACCAACAAATGCTGGCCTTCTTGTTTGTTGTTTACAAAGTTTAAAATGGTATTCCTGTCAATTGCAGATATTGCATCAGCCTGCCATTGACTAAGTCTAAACTGATAGGGATAACGAACTTCCTGCATATACATTTTTGCCAGGTACCAGTACTTGGTAGGCATGACCAGGCAAACAAGCAGAGACGCTATCATCATTTCATTGACTACTGCCTGCTGACAAATCTCAGCAGCGGTAAAGCTGCCCAGCCAGAAATAAAAGATATCGGTAATGGTATCATAAGTGATATTGCCCCAGGCTGGTTGAAATATATATTGTTCCTGACTATCAGACAAAGCTTTCAATCGAATGAATTTATCCAGCAACAGAGGACCAAGGAAGTTATAAATTTCAAAGACCAGCCAAATGAAAGCAATGATCAATGCACAATAAAAGGAAGCGAAGGCTGTCCGTTGGCTTCCAACCTTGAAATGAAACAGGAGAATGGTAGGAATGAATCCAAGAGAGAAATGACCAAACTGGTTCGCCATCCAGGAATAGGTTAAGGTAACGCCTCTGTGAGAGTCTTTTCCAATCAGATCGGCCTTTAGTTGATTTAATACATCTTTAGCAGAGATTATTTGGCTCATGGTATGGATTTATACTGCTTGAAATCAGCTTTTTGCAATTATTAGTGCAAAAAACAGTTGAATTGCAATACAAAATATTCCTATGGGAGAGTGCAGGCAAGCCGTTAAATAACATGGGTATACCGTGGTTTCACGTTATTACCCTCAGTTTAAACTAGTTAAAAAAAATGTAGAGAGGCCAAATTTTGATTGTTGAAGGAGATTTGATTTCAATGGAGACCCTGTAAACAGGCAGCAATAGGATGTAAATGGGGATACTTTCAGCTATTTATAAATAGGGTAATGATTCGTTGGAAATCTTTCTGTCATAAAACTTTCATTTTCCACATAATCCCTGATCATAAGAACCGTTTGCATACCCAATACAGCAGCCATATTCTTGAATTCAAAAGGATAGTCTGCTATGATCTGGTCATAAATTTCACGAATCAATGCTTCAGGATCCTGAGTGATGCCTGACTGGATGTAATCAAAAAAGATAGTCCCGGTATGGCCTTTTTTTAAATTTTCTATGATCCCATCTAGCATATGAATCAGGATATGGTAACCTCAAACTTATGATATAAAAATAAAGTCTGTATAAAATATTTCAGATTTTTATCTAATAAAATAGCGCTATTGCTTTTCAATGAGTTGTGAAACAAATTTTTAAAATTACCATTACCAAACCGGCAGAAAAGCAGTATTGCCTAAAAAATATACTGTATTGACGATATCCTGCAATTTTGTACTGAAACTGTTTCCTGATTAAGTTTAGATAATTTTTTGATCACCTGATTTTTTTACCTTTACTATTAGTATACTTGCACACCAGCCTCGGGGCTGCGAACCTGTCTGCATCCTACTGCTTCAGGCACTTCAGAAAAACAAGACATTTTTATGGCACGGATTATTTCAGTTGCTAATCAAAAAGGTGGTGTTGGTAAAACTACCTCCGCTATTAACCTTGCTGCCAGCCTGGCGGTTCTGGAATTCAATACACTTTTGGTCGATGCCGATCCTCAAGCCAATAGTACTTCGGGTATTGGATTTGATCTTCGAAATATTACCGGTAGTTTATATGATAGTTTTACTTCTAAAACAGAGCTGGCTGACCTGGTTCTTAAAACAGAAATCCCATTTCTGGATATTATTCCTGCACATATAGATCTGGTTGGAGCAGAAATTGAAATGATCAATGCCCCAAACCGGGAAAATATCTTGCAAAAAACGATTGAACCACTGCAAAGTCAATATGATTTTATCATTATTGATTGTTCTCCTTCCCTTGGATTGATCACGATCAATGCACTTGTTGCATCACATAGTGTGCTAATTCCGGTTCAATGTGAATTCTTTGCACTTGAAGGACTTGGTAAACTGCTCAATACGATTAAAATTGTTCAGAATAGACTCAATCCTTCACTGGTGATTGAAGGTATCCTGATGACCATGTATGATGGTCGTCTCAGACTGTGTAATGAAGTGGTCAATGAAGTAAGCAGTCATTTTAAGGATGCGGTTTTCAATACCATCATTCACAGAAATTCTAAATTAAGTGAAGCGCCGAGTGCAGGAAAGCCTGTGATATTATATGATGCCGAAAGTAAAGGCACCCAAAATTACCTGAACCTGGCAAAGGAAATTCTTCAACGAAATAACCTGACTAAAATTTCTAATGAGGAAAGAATTTTTGAATAATTAATGGAGTACTATTTTTTTTGGCCTGCTTTGTTTTTTAAAACAAATTATCCATTCTTTGATATACAAATAGAGCAGTAAAGGGATGCTGATACAGTTCAGTAGATTTAACTGTACAACCGCCCTGAAATCAGCATGCAAGAATGCTGAAATACCCCTTAAAGTACCACAACCATAACAGGGTTTGCCGGTCAGATTTTTAAAAAGACAAATTGTAAAATCGTTGGCGGAAGCCGTATAATTAATGCAGCTTACAACCCAAGGGAGCAATAATAAGGTTATGATCCTGACCTTAACGGCGGTTGAGTGGTCTGCCATATCCGTCTGTATAAGATCCCAGCAGGATCATGATAAAATCGATCAAAACCCAGATGCCACAGCCTCCAAGGGTGATCAATTGTAAAACACCATACGTGGTTTTTTTAGTATAAAAATTGTGCACTCCAAATGTTCCTAAAAAGAAGCATAGCAATAATACAGTCAACCAGTCATAACCGATTAGGGAAGGATCCTGGTATCCATATCCATGTTGGTTGGGTTGGTATAAATTAGTAGGTACACCGCATTTGATGCAAATGACAGCCCTGTCGTCAAGTTGAGCGCCACAATGGGAACAATACATAAGGTTTGATATTAATAAATTAAAAATAAGTCAATTTCTAATGCATATTCCATATTTCTAACATAACCGGTTGATTCTGGTCATGAGCGGTTAAAAAAGGGCTGATTTGAATACCCACAGGCCATATCATAGACCTGCAACAAGCACTATACACTTATAGTAAAATAAAAGTAGACAGCTAAAAGTATAAAAATAAACAGGTCTGATACAAGTGCAATTATTTCATTGATCCCTTCAGGTTTAGTCCATACATGTTGAATTCCGGCAATTCCAAAATACAAGCCACTTCCAAAGGCACTAACAGTTCGCCATTCAGGAAAAAATAAAGACAGGATCCCAATTAAGCCAAAACAGATATTGGCAAATCCGAGCTCCCGTATTACAGGGAAAGATTCCTGATGTTCCATTTGAAATATTTGTTTTGCAGTAAAAGCAGGATCAATTGCTTGTTTTATGCCGGCCACAAATAGCCTTACGCCTACGGCTGAAAAAATAAACCATTTACCGAACAAAGAAAGGGTAACTTGATCCCATTCTGAAAAATGGATCGTAAGTAATACCGATATTGAAGGAATAATTACAGTGCATAACATTACGGTTAAGAAGTAAACAGTATTTAACTCTTGTTTTTTGGATGTACTCATCAGTTAACTTTTTTTTGAAGTGCATTTTCTTATCCTATATGCATAAAAGCCATGATTTAATTCAAGTTATTACAAGTTTTACCAATAACTATATTGAAATCTTTGCATGGATAAATTACTTTTGCTGCACTAATATAACCCTTTATGAAACAATTTTCAGCGGCAATAATTCTTTTATTCTTATTTATTGTGGGGTGTAATGTATCAGATGATCATACTGAATCAATGCACCAATTGTATGAAGATAGTGTCAATGCAAATAATCAATTGCAACAACTTCAGGCTGTGAAGAATAAACAGGATTCCTTAAATCAATTGCATCAGAATTCTGTTAACCAGGAAAACAAAAAACAACAGTATGAAGGGTATCAGCGACTTCTGGCCAGAAAAGATGTGGAATTGCAGGCATTGCAAAACAGATTACAGGCGGATGAAAAATCTAATGCCGGCAAACTAACTGCTGATAGATCTGAACGACTTAAAAATGACCAAATTGCTATTGACAACCTGAGACAGGAAATTGAAAATCTTAAAATGAGTATGTCTCAACTAAAAACAGTGATCGAAGAAAAGCATTGACGATAAAAATGTCCACAATAGGGTTTTTCATTGTATTGTACAATCCAGCCTTAATTAGATACATAGGGTACCTCTAAAACCATTTCACAGCCATTTCCAATGGAAGATCGGATACTGCAAACCCCGGAAAAAGTTTCAATACGGGTCCTGATATTCTGGATACCTATCCAATCCTTTACCATCATCAGAGATGGTCATTTTAATATAATTTTCAACGATTCGAATTTCAATTTTCACCAATGTTGCTTCAGCATGTTTGATGATATTCTGCAATTGTTCCTGCAGGATCCTGTACAGATTCAGTTTCAGTTCACTTGTAAGACTTATCTTATCCAGTTCATCCGCTGATAATATGATCGTAAATTGTTTGTTTTTATTGATGCTTTTCAACAGCCTTTCGATATGATTGATAAAATTGGCATGCTTGAATGATGATGGAGCAAGATTATGAGATAAAATCCTTAATTCATTAATTGCATCATTGATATTTTCATTTGCTTCCTTTAGCCATTTCTTTTCCTTTTCGGTAGTTGCTTTTAACATGCCTAAAGAAAGTTTTGCTCCAACCATGATCTGCGCAACGTTATCATGAAGTTCCCTCCCAACGAAAGCCTTTTCATTCTCCTGGCCTTGAAGTATTGCCCTTTTGATATTCTGATCATGTTCTTTTTCTTCAGTCACATCTCTCTTGATGCCGATCCAATGTGTTGAAGCTCCTTCGGCGTTAAAGAAAGGTGTCATTGAAAGATAAGACCAGAATTTGGTTCCATCTTTTTTTGAATCGAGGATTTCCATGGTAAAAGACTTGTTCTTCATCACTGCATCATGATATAGATCTTTGGCAGTTTTATCACTTTTCATATTCCTGAAAATCCTTGGATTAAAGCCGATCAATTCCTCTTTTTTAAACCCAATCATTTTACAGCATCCATCATTGACATAAATTACTTTTGATTTTGTAATATCAGTTTTATTGATCTCAATGATCTGTATCGCATCATTGCTATTTTCAATGGCCATTTCCAGCAGTCGGAGGCGCATTTCTTCTTCCTTTCTTTTGCTAATATCGGCGGCTATCGTAATCAGTGATTTAGGCTTGCCATCAGAAGTATAGACCGGAACTTTTCTCAATTCCAGATGTCTTAATCTACCATCCTGATCATGGATCGGGCGATTGAAAACCGTGAGTTTGCCATTTTTCCAGGTTTCAGCATCTTCTACATCGGCTACGGCAGCTGTTTCAAGCGCAATTGATTTTTTCTTATAAACATTTGAAGTAACAGATTTAAGCGTTTTGCCTTCCCATCGGTGGCCTTCCAATTTGAAAAATTGCTTAGCTGCTTCATTAACGATGATCAGGTTACCTTCTGAATCTTTGAAAGTAATAATATCAGGTATTGCATTGATCAAGTTAAGATGCTGGTTATTAAGATCTGCCATTGCCCTGTCCTTTTTTAGCCTTTCAGTATTATCCCTGGCAATAATGAGAATGGAAGGTTTACCCCTGAATGTGATGCAGACAGATTTGAGATCAACATCCAGTCCGGATCCATCTGAACAGATAAACCTCGATTCCACAGCAGGCAACAATAATGAAGCATCATAATTTTTGCGGATCCTGGCCTTTGCCTGATCACAAAAATCAGGATGAATGACATTCCAGAGATGCTTTCCTACAATGTTCTCTTTAGCATTATATTTAAGAAGATCCAGGCCAATGCTGTTTATAAAGACAAATTTTTCATCCGTATGTATGGCAATTATATCAGGTGCTTTTTCGACCAGTTTTAAAAACTCATCCTCGTTTTTATCCTGTTTCTCTTCCAATATAAACTTTACCTTACTAATGAAGACAGAAACTCCTGTGAATTGATCAGCATTGTTTGATATAGGCATTAATGACAGCCGAAATGAACAGTTTCGATCATCACTCAAGGTAAAAGTTGAATCAATAGTAACTGCAGATCGGGAATTGTAAACATTTTTCAAAACAGCATGCCACTCTTTACATTTATTTTCCGGAAAACCTAATTGTTCAAGTGTTTTACCTTGAACCTGCTGTTTGTCCGGATCGATCAAATTTAAAAATGAAGTATTGGCATAAACCAGATGAAAGTCGGTATCAAAATAAAGTACAGGATAAGCCCAGCTGTTTATTATTAAATTATTAAGCGTATTGTCATCACTAAACACAGGATTCTTCATAATCACAAATAGTAAAAAAAAAATAGATTGTTCTCCCAGGGCTAAATGTAAAATCCAGCTATTCTGGTTTTTTAGATATGCATTGTTGTGAAATTTGGATAAATCGGCTATTAAATCCTTTAGTTTCGGTACAAAGTAAGTATAAATCGGTCAACAATGATAAGCTGATCTATAACCGTATCAGGCAGTATAAATGGTAAGGTTATTTGGAAATAGGAAGCCGTCTCTGTTTTTTAATGCAACCATTACTTTACAGACCAATATCAAATCTTCAACAAAAAGAAGACCAGCGCTTACAATGATCAGGATATCGGAATTTCCAGGAGCAGTTCGCACCCTTTGCCCTTTGATGAATTAATGTTACAAATGCCTGAAAAAGTTTCAGCCCTTGTCATAATATTTCTGAGTCCAATTCCCTGTTTGACTTCATTCAGATCAAAGCCAACTCCGTTATCAAATACGCGAAGGACAATCTTTTTCTTGATGATCCTAATACTCACTTCAATAACAGTAGCGCCAGAATGCTTAATGATATTGTGCAATTGTTCCTGTAATATGCGGTACAGATTCAACTTTAATTCTTCATCCAGTCCGGCCTCTTCCAGGTCATCAAATAAGAAATCAATTTGTAAACTGTTCTCTTTGTTGATGCTTTTCAATAGACGCTCGATACTTGTAATGAAATGATCATGCCTGAAAGAAGAAGGAGACAAATCATGGGATAACGTTCTTAATTCCTGTATCACATCATTGATGCCTTCCCGGGCTTCCTGCAGCCATTTGATTTCATTTTCTGATTGACCCTTCAGCATGCCCAGTGATAGTTTTACACCAACCACCATTTGTGCAACATTATCGTGTAATTCTCTGCCTAAAAAATACTTTTCATTTTCCTGACCATTCAGCATGGCTTTTTTAATATTCAGTTCATATTCCTTCGACTCTGTGATGTCTTTTTTAATGGCAATCCATTGATTGGAATTATGCTGCGCATCAAAGATTGGTGTCATGGATAGCAAAGACCAGAAAGAGGTGCCGTCTTTCCGTAAATCATGAATTTCAATTTTGAAAGGTTTATCCTGTTGGACGCATTGATTGTAAATGATTTTGTTTTTATCATCATTTCTAAAATTGCGGTAAGTTCTGGATGGTTTGCCAATAAAATCTTCCATTTTAAAACCTGTCATTTTACAACAGGCTTCATTTGCATAGATTACTTTGGATTTTAAAATATCTTCCTTATTCATTTCCAGGATCTGGATAGCATCATTGGAATTATTCATGGCCGCTTCAAACAAT
>Ga0364867_10381_pt1 | contig 18502 bp, 6 predicted proteins | sample ExccelAu500001D4_3_FD_206915 | JGI IMG/M metagenome (GOLD analysis project Ga0364867, IMG submission 206915) | Enriched cells from Trout Bog Lake Hypolimnion, Wisconsin, USA - BchlTB.Aug13.5000.01.D4 | ecosystem: Environmental > Aquatic > Freshwater > Lake > Hypolimnion/Profundal zone | place: USA...
CGCTGCCCGCCTTCAGGAGTTAGCCGAACCTGGCACGATTGCGATCAGTGCCGCCACTCACCGGCTCATCAGCGAGGAGTTCGATTTCGTTCCGTTAGGGCCGCAGTCGATCAAGGGGCTAAGGCGACAATTGGACGTGTATCGGGTGCTTAGCCCAAGAGCAAGGGCGAGGACCCTGATCTCACGCCAACTCCTGCCCGAGATTGTCGGCAGAGAACTGGAGTTGCAGGTCCTCCGAACTCGGTGGGGTTTCGCCGAAGCCGGAGAGAGTCAAACGGTGCTGCTCTCCGGCGAGCCGGGAATTGGCAAGAGTCGGCTTCTCGACGCGTTCAAGGGATTCGTCCAGGGGCGCGGAAATGTCACGGTGAAGGAGATCTTGTGCTCTCCGTATCATCAAGGCACGCCCTTCTATGCCGTGGTTGCGCGATTGCAGCATGACTTGGTTGGACTGAGGGTAGACGACGACTCTGACACCGCGTTGGCCAAGCTAAGGCGGTTCGCGGCGGAGTACGGGATCGATTCAGATGAGTCGCTCTCAGTTTTGGCGACCTTGATGTCGATCCCGCTCGGCGAGGACCGACCCCCGATTAGGTTATCTGCCGAAGGTCAGAGGCTCAAGACCTTGGAACTGCTTGCCCGCATCTACGCAGGCGAGCCGTCGGACGGTCCTGTTCTTGTCGTAGTCGAGAACGCGCAGTGGGCGGACCCTTCGACCCTCGAGTTGATCGGCCGGATCATGGATCAGAGCGAAACGAATCGGCTTCTGACGCTTGTAACGCTTAGGCCATCTTTCGAGCATCCATGGGTGGGCAAGGAGCGGCTTTGCCACCTCGAACTCAGCAAGCTTGAAAACCGCGATGTGGAGAAGATCGTGCTTCAGATCACGGCAGGTAGGCGACTCCCCCCAGAGGTCCTGCAGCAAGTTCTTACCAAGACGGATGGTGTCCCTCTTTTCGTGGAGGAACTCACAAAAATGGTGCTCGAATCGGGGCTCCTCGTCGAGAAAGGCAAGAGCTACGAACTCAACGGACCGATTCCGGAGCTGGCAATCCCGACCACCCTTCACGACTCGCTTATGGCACGTCTTGATCGGCTCTCGACCGTCAAAGAGATCGCACAGCTTGCCTCAGTGATCGGACGTGGCTTCAGTTTCCAGCTCTTAAGAGTCGTTTCGGAGATCGACGCGACCATCCTGCGTCGCGAACTGCAGCGGTTGGTCGACGCTGAACTGATCTACGAGTACCAGGACGACAAAGGCGAATTGGCGTTTCGGTTTCGTCATGCATTGATCCAAGACGCTGCCTACGAATCGCTGTTGAAGGGGCGCAAGCAGAAATACCACAGCGCCATCGCCCAAGCGATCGTTTCCCAATTCCCAGAAACGGCCGATACTCAACCCGAAATTCTCGCCGCCCACTATCTTGCCGCCGGTATGACCGAGCCGGCGATGGCGTTTTGGATTCAAGCCGGGCAGCGTGCCCTGGTCCGGTCGGCAAATCATGAGGCGATCTCAAACTTCCAAAAGGCGCTGAGTCTGCTCACCAAGACACCTGAGTCTCCCGAGCGATTGGCGAGAGAACTTACCGTGCAGGCGAGCATGGGTATGGCGCTCATTGCGACCAGAGGTTTTGGATCTTCCGAGGTGGGATTGTGTTTCTCTCGCGCAGAGAACCTATGCCTTGCTCTCGGCGAAACGGCGCAGCTCTTTCCCGTTTTGTGGGGGCTCTGGGTCTTCTATCTGGTTCGAGGCGAATTGCAGATCGCACAGGATCGGGCCGAGCACCTCCTTCATCTGGGCGAATCCACCGGCGATCTCGGTATGAGAATCGAAGGCCATTTCACCCTTGGAGACACTCTGTTTTGGCGTGGTGCGTTTGCCGAATCGAGGCGTCATCTAGAGCGACTAGCCGATCTCTACAGCTTCGAAGATCACGGAAACCACGCCGTTCTCTACGGCCAAGACCCCGGCGTAAGCGGTCTCTCGTATCTGAGCTTTACCCTTTGGGCGCTTGGCTATCCGGAGCAGGCGCTCGAGAGGAGCGCGCAGGCTCGAGAGCTTGCTACTCGTCGCGGGCATCCGTTTAGTACGGCCTGGGCGCTCGGGTGTTCCGCGCTGCTGAACCACTTCCGCGGCGACCCTGCCGAGACGCTTCGACATGCTCAGGAGACAATTCTCCATTCCAACGATCAGGGACAGCCGTTCTGGATCTCTGCCGGAACCTTCCTTCAAGGCTGGGCGAAGTTTCGGATGGAAGACCGTGTTGAAGGGCTTGCGGAGATGCGATACGGCCTGGCGTACTACCAAGCGATCGGATCCCAAGTCGTGCAACCGCACTTTATGGGCGTTCTCGCCCAAACGCTGGGCGAAGTGGGTGAGATCGACGAGGGAATCGACCTTCTGCTGCGAGCGCTTGAGAAAGCGAGGACGCACGGCGAACGGGTTTCTGAGATAGATCTGCACCGTGTTCACGCGAACCTGCTCTTGTCCAAGGGCGGAAGCGATCCTTCCGAGGCGGTTGAGTCGCTTCAAACCGGAATCAAGTTGGCGAAATCTCTTGGCGGCAAGGCCCAACTTCTAAGATGCCTCGCGGACCTGTACCGCCTAACCGACGATCCGGCAGTGGAGAAAGAACTGGAGTCGGTTGCCGACAGCTTCACAGAAGGGTTCAACGAACCTTCCTATATTCGAGCTAGGGCAACTCTAAGCGTTTCACGGAGAAGAACGGTATGAAGTACATCGATCGAGGCGGCGAACAGGTCTATTGTCAGCCGTTTGAGGCAAAGGGCGTCCATTTCTATGGATTCCTACTATCGGCGGATATGGGCGTCCTCCAGACCCAGCTTTGCGACAAGTATCTGAACGATCCGAGTGGGGGCGCGACCAAGTTTCGACCTGCGGCGCCGTTCGTTTTGCTGGCGTTCTGTAAATTGGACGGGCTGAATTCGAACGCGATGCCGTACAAAGATTACGGTTGGTTCTCGGAGCAGGAGACGGCAATTTGGGTCTTGACTGTCGACGAGCAGCGCGACACCGCGCTTTGGGCATTCCCCTACATCTGGGTCGATAACCCCTATGCGATGGCGATGGGCCGGGAAATCTACGGATTTCCCAAGGGGCTCGGGGCTTTCGATATTCCCGACTCTCCCGATAACGCGGACAAGTTCAGCGTGGACATCCTCGCGCTGAAGACGTTCAGCCCGGAGACCAAAGGCACGATCGAGCGTGTCATTCAAGCCAATCGAGTATCTGGGAGCGGAGCGACTTCGGAGTGGACGGAGGTCGGCGATGCCGGAAAGGCGATACTCAAGGGTCTCGCCGATGCTGCCGGCAACGAAGACATCTGGGACGATCTGAAACTTGCCTATAACACGATCGACAACCTCATTCACGGGCGCGTGCCGTTTGTGTTTCTGAAGCAGTTCCGGGATGTTGCCGACGGGACGAACGCCTGCCATCAGTCGATCGTCGAAGTGACCTGCAAAATGACGAAGTTCCACTCGGGCGGTTTACTGCTTGGGGAATATGAAGTCGCGATTGAGGAGCTTGCCAGCCATCCGGTGGTTGCCGACCTAGGGCTGGCGGGTCACAAGATCACTCCAATTCTCAGTTACTGGAACTACTTCGACTTCGAGATCGGCCCTGGCGTCGAGATTTGGAAGGCCCAACCGGGGGATAAATGACGGAAGGGAAGCAGAAGATTGCGGTTCTGGGCGGCGGCGCCGGATCGTTGACCACAGTATTCGAGTTGACGAGTCTGCCCGATTGGCAAGATAAGTACGACATCACGGTTTACCAACTCGGCTGGCGTCTCGGCGGCAAGGGCGCGAGCGGACGTGGGGCCAACGGCCGAATCGAGGAGCATGGCCTTCACGTTTGGATGGGTTTTTACGACAATGCCTTTCGCGTTATTAGGGCGGCTTATCAAGAGATGGGACGTCCGCCAGGATCGCCTTTGGCAACCTGGCAGGATGCCTTCAAGAAGCACAGCTTCATCGTCATTGGCGAGGACATCAAAGGGAAGTGGAAGACATGGCGTTTGATGTTTCCGACGAACAACCTCGTTCCAGGCGACGGGGGTGAACTTCCAAGTCTTGAAGAGTGCGCAGAGTTGTTGCTCGGATACTTGCACACTCATTTTCTCAGCGTGCAGCGAAATGCAACCGGGTTGTCGAAGAGTCCGCATCCCGATGAAGGCATCTTTAAGAGGATCCTGGACGATGCCGAGCAGGTTGCAGCGGCAGGAGCGATGACTGCCGGAGGCGCACTGCTCTTTACCGCTCACGAAGCATTGAAGGTAGTTCGCCTCGGGGGGAAGCCTGCCGAGGAGATAATCAAGCCGCTCGATACGTTCCTCCATTGGCTTTGGAGCATGATCGAGCAGGTTCTGGACGACGACGACGAACTTCGAAGGCTCTGGATCGAATTCGATCTGTTCGTAACAACCGTTCGGGGGCTCATCGCCGACGGGGTTATGTTCGGCCCAAATAATCTGGACTTTCTCGATCAGTGGGACTATCGGGAGTGGCTCAAGAAGCATGGCGCAACCGAGATCAGCTACAACTCGGGGGCTACTCGCGCTCTATACGATCTTGTTTTCGGCTACGAGAACGGCGATACGGACCGGCCTAACTATGGGGCAGGAGTTGGACTCCGGTCGGTTCTTCGCATCGGCCTGACCTACAAGGGTGCGGTGTTCTACAAGATGCAGGCTGGCATGGGGGATACCGTCTTCACTCCGCTGTATGAGGTTCTCAAGAAGCGGGGAGTGAAATTCGAGTTCTTTAGCCGAGTGAGAAACCTTGGGCTATCCGAAGATGGATCGCGTATCGAGACGATCTCGGTAGGACGGCAGGCGACACTCAAGAGCGGTTCGTACGATCCTCTAGTGGATTGTGAGAATCTCGCTTGCTGGCCGAGCGATCCGAACTACGACCAACTTGTCGAAGGTGACGCCCTCAAGTCGCAAGGGATCAATCTCGAGTCGTTTTGGACGCCGTGGCCAGACGTCGAGGAATTCGAGCTCAAGTTGGGGCAAGATTTCGATCTCGTGGTTCAAGGGATCTCCTTGGGGGCATTCCCGTTCATCTGCTCCGAGTTGATCGCGGCCAACGATGGATGGCGACAGATGGTTGAGAACGTCCAAACCACCCGGACCCAAGCGATGCAGTTGTGGCTCAATAAGGATATCGCCGGATTGGGTTGGACGCAGCCAAGCCCGATCCTCGATGCCTACGTCCAGCCTATGAACACTTGGGCGGACATGTCTCAACTCATCGACCGGGAATCCTGGAGACCGCCCAACGTCGTTAGGAGTATCGCGTACTACTGTGGACCGATGGTAGGCGGCATACCGGATCCTGCCGATCGAGGGGCTCCAGCAAAGGCACTTGCAGAAGTCAAGGAAACCGGTCGTAAATGGCTGAACGGTGCCAGCGGCTTCCTGTGGCCATTGGCTACAACACTGGGCAGCCAAACCGATTTGGATTTCGAACTATTGGTCGATTCAGCCGGTGGGACCGGCGATCAGCGCTACGATGCCCAGTTCTGGAAGGCGAATATCGATCCATCGGAGCGATACGTTCTATCTGTTTCCGGTAGCCTTGACTACCGCCTTGAGCCGGGTAAATCCGGCTTCGACAACCTGTTCCTAACCGGAGATTGGACACGTAACGGCTTCAACGCAGGATGTATCGAAGCAACCGTCATGGCGGGGATGCTCGCTGCAAACGCGATCTCCGGTTTCCCCGTCATCGACAGTATCGTTGGTTATAAGTGATCCGATGGCCGGCGGTGGGCGCCGCCGGCCATCTGTGATTGCGCCTATGGCGTAATCGTCAGGCTGTTATGAGTCGTTACGCCAAAGGTAACGGCAAAGATAGCCATTACCGTTACGCCGACTGGGCTGGTGTTGATCGTGAATGTCCCGGAGGTCGCTCCAGGAGGGATGGCGAATGTAGCCGGCACCGATGCCTTGCCACTATTTGACGTCACCGAGATCGATATTCCACTTGGTCCGGCTTGACCGTTTAGGTTGACGGTTCCAATTGCGGAATTCCCTCCTTGCACAGTGCTTGGAGAAACCACGAAGTTGAGCATTGCCGCGGGATTGACCGTAATCGATGCCGTCCTGGTTCCGGTGCCTAGCGTTCCGGTAAACGTGCCGACAACAACGGAATCGACACCGCTGGTGCTAACGGAAAACGTCGCCGAAGTTGCCCCTGCAGGAACCGTAACCGAGACAGGCACGTAGACGCAGCCGCTATCCGATGCCAGTGACACCGTTGTTCCACCCGTCGGAGCTGGCCCGCTCAGCGTTACCGTTCCAGTTGCGCTCTTTCCACCCACAAGGGAATTGGGGGTTGCCCCGACGCTAACAAGCCCTCCTGGAAGGATCGTCAGACTGTTGTGGACGGTGACGCCATATGTCACTGCGAGGATGGCCGTGGCAGTAGCCGGGACCGGAGAAGTGTTGATCGTAAATGAACCCGATGTCGCTCCATTGGGGATCACGAACGATGCGGGAACGTTTGCACTTGAATTGTTTGAGGTAACCGAGACGGTAACTCCGCTCGGACCTGCTTGACCGTTGAGAGTAACCCTTCCCGAAGCGGACGAACCGCCCATAATGCTAGACGGCGAAATCAAGAACGACGTCATAGCCGGTGGGTTCACGTTCAGACCGGCTGTTTTGGTCGTTGCGCCGAGAGTCGCGGAGATTGTCGCACTCACCGTGGAATCGACCCCCGAAGTATTCACGGTGAATGACGCCGACGTTGCTCCGGAAGCAACGGTAACCGAAGCCGGTACGGTCGCACAGGCACTGTCGGAGGAGAGTGCCACTGTGGTTCCTCCCGATGGGGCAGGTCCGCTCAGGGTTACCGTTCCACCAACCGAGTTTCCTCCCGTCACCGAGTTTTGGGAAAGAGTCACACTGGCCAAACCGCCCGGCGTGATCGTAAGGCTGTTATGAGTCGTAACTCCATATGTCACCGCGAATATAGCTGACGTCGTCGTTGTCACCGGTGTGGTTCCGATTGAGAAAGTGACCGAAGACGACCCCGAAGGGATTGTTACCGTTGCCGGAACTGTCGCGCTGATCGAGTTGGATGAGACGTTGACAACGATGCCGCTTGAGCCGGCCTTTCCGTTGACGTTGACTTTGCCCGATGAATTGGTCCCGCCGACTACTGTGGCTGGAGAGATGATGAACCCCGCCAAAGTGGCCGGGTTTAGCGTAAGGTTCGCTGTTAACGACGTGGTTGCAAGCGTCGCCGTAAGCGTCTCCGTAACGATAATGTCGACCCCCACGGTGCCGATTGGGAACGTGGCCGTACTTGATCCGGCAGGAACGGTGACCGTCGCCGGAACGGAGGCGTTAGGAGTGGAAGAAAGCGAAACAACCGTTCCGCCGACAGGGGCCGGTGCGGTTAGAGTCACGGTGCCAGTCGAGCTGTTACCTCCGAGAAGGCTTGTCGGCGCAACGGTGAAGCTTTGTAGCCCACCAGGAATGATCGTAAGAGAATTGTGTGTCGTGACGCCGTAGGTGACCGTAAAGATCGCCTTCGTCGTTGTCGTTACGGTGGATGTTCCGATCGTAAAGTTGCCCGAGCTAGCGCCCTCGGGGATCGTAAACGTTGCGGGAACCGTGGCGCTGGCATTGTTCGAATCGACGCTGATTTCGACTCCTCCAGGGCCGGCGGTTCCGTTTAGGTTCACCGTTCCAGTTGCCTCAACGCCACCGACAACGGTCGAGGGACTGACTTGGAAATTGAGCATCGACGGGTTCACGGTTAAGTTCGCCGTTTGCGAAATCGCGCCGATCGTACCCGTGATGGTTGCCGTGTAACCTGCGTGAACAGTTGCAGTGTTGATTGTGAAGTTAATGTAGCTCGAACCGTCGGGAATGAGCAGACTCGCTGGGACAGTCACCCCCGGATTATTCGATGACATCGTTACGATCAATCCACCTGTATTGGCAGGACCGGTCAGATCGATGGTGCCCGTCACCGAATTGCCACCGATCACCGGGTTCGGGTCAACCCTAAGCGCTTTAAATCCCGGCCTTTGAGGTGGAATTAATTCCCACATCATCCCGCCCGGATCCGTCGAGGCGACATTCGGCCCAGCATACATCGTGGTACCCATCAGCAGATTCGCATTCAACACACAGACGCTTGCTCCTGGGTACTTGCCATCCGGTCCTTGGGTGTGATTTGCGTTCGCAACATTTCCGCCGAAGTCGTGAAGGTCGTAATAGTGCCCGGTTGCCGTAAGCTCCCAGACCATTCCGCAGTCGTTGTGTGCCCCCCCAAATTGCGCAGTGCCATACAGGTTGCCGTATTCATCGAGGGCAGGGCTTGAGGTGCACGTGTAGCCGTCAGGATGACTGTTTCCACTCACGTCCGCCGCGATTCCGCCAAAGCTATGGAGGACCGTATAGGAGCTTCCAACCAAACTCCAAACGACACCCCCGCTCAAGGCGCCTCCTTGTTCCGAAGTCCCGTAAATATGTCCCGCTCCATCGAAGGCGACGCCACCGTACGGATATTGACCATCGGGACCCGTCGTGCTGTCCGAATATGTTGCAGTGCCGCCAAAGTCGTGTACATCGACATAAGCGCCCAAGGTAGTGATCTTCCACAGCATGCCATAGCTGTTTCGACCGCTATAGACGGTCGTGCCATACAAGTTGCCTGAACTGTCGAAAGTGACTCCGGTATAAGGGTGCTGACCGTCTGGTCCAAGCACGCCGTTGGCGTTAATCACGGAGCCGCCAAAGTCGTGCAGGCTTAAGTAGGTACCGGCCGGCGACAGTTCCCAGACCATCCCTGTGTTGTACTTGCCGCCGCTCGAAGCCGTGCCGTACATGTTTCCTGAACTATCAAAGGCGACGGGGCCGTACGAAAGAGCTCCGTCGGGAACGATCAATCCACCGACTGTCTGAACGAGATTTCCGAAATCGTGTAAGTCGGTGTATGTTCCCGATTTCGTCAGCTTCCAAATGACGCCGTTGGAGCCCGGTCCACCATATTGGGTAGTCCCGTACAGATTTCCCGCTGCGTCGATTGTGATGTTGCCGCAAGGATTCTGGCCATCCGGGCCCATGGTTCCATCGGCGTTCGTAACGATGCCTCCGAAGTCGTGTAGGTTGATGTATGAGCCGAATCTAGGCTTAACCCAGATAATTCCGCAGCCATTGGCGCCGCCTATAGTTGTCGCTCCGTAGCTGTTTCCGAAGTTGTCGTAGACGATGCTGCTTTGCGGTTTGATGCCGTCTGGGCCGGATGTTGCGTTTGCGTTCGTTACAGTCCCGCCAAAGTCGTGAAGGTCGACGTAGGTCTGTGCACGACCTACAGTAATGGTAAATATGAATAGCGTCAGATAGCAAAGCCGCAACCCCAATTGCGAAACTTCTGAGAATCCAATCCTGTGATTCGTCGATAAACAATTGCGCAGCTCATTCACTGCGTCGATCGAAATCCTTCTCAAGTCCTTCTCCTCGTCGCTCTCAACTACGCTGTCAAAAGCCTGTCGCCGATGGACAGCGAGCTTTGTAAGACAATTAAATTGCTATTAAGTTGTCACCCTGCACATATCGCGCGACCCAACGATAGGTGCGTGAAGGGCGGGAGCGTCAAAGGACGCCGGAGTAGCTGAGCAAGCTCCAAGCTCTCGGCGCTTCGCCCTTTTAACCCTTAGGCGGGAGGTAAGGCTTTAGGTGCGCAACGGAAAAGCGAAGTGGTTAAAAAACCAAATGAAAGTAGCAATAAAGGAACCGCAAAACGATCAGCCTCAGCCGAACCTGTTAAGTTCGACTGAGGCTGAAAATGCGTATACGAATTGCGTTACGGCGTAATAGTCAAGCTATTATGCGTCGTAATTCCGTACGTTGCGGAGAGGATTGCCTTTGTCGAAACGGCAACTGCAGTCGTATGGATCGTGAACGTTCCCGAGGATGCGCCCGCTGGAATACTCAACGTGGCCGGAACAGTTGCGGCAGCATTGTTCGATGCAACCGAAACGACTATTCCGCTTGGCCCAGCCAGTCCATTAAGGAGCACTGTCCCTATCGCGGAAACTCCACTGGCAACTGTGCTTGGAGAGACATCGAATCCGATGAGTACTGCTGGATTAATCGTCAAGCCCTGGTTTATCGAAGTTACTCCCAAAGATGCGGTAATCGTCGAGAGCGTCGTTGAATCGACTCCGAGCGTATTGATCGTGAACGATGCCGTTGTACTGCCGGTTAGGACAGTGACCGTTCCTTGAACCACTGCGTTAGGGTTGTTAGACGACAGATTGACAATGATCCCGCCGGGGGGCGCCGGAGCACTAATCGTTACCGTTCCGACCGTCGTATTCCCGCCGTAAACGTTGTTAACGGAGAGGGTGAAGTTGGTCAGTCCCCCTGGAGTAATCGTCAAGTTATTGTGCGTCGCCACCCCGTACGTGACGGTAAAGATTGCATTCGTCGTCGAAACGACCGGAGTCGTATTGATTGCGAACGTCGATTGAGTTGCGCCTAATGGAATGGTTACCGATGCAGGCACAGTCGCGGAAGAATTGTCGGACGACACCGTAACGAAAATGCCGCTTGGACCGGCCTGGCCGTTTAGCTGAATCGTCCCGGTTGCGGCTGCACCTCCAATCACTGAGCCTGGCGAGACGGTAAAGCCAGCCAAAACTGCGGGGTTGATCGTCAAGTTCTGATTGATTGAGATCACTCCGAGGGACGCAGTGAGTGTCGCCGTCGCGATGGAATCGACTCCGCTCGTATCGATGGTGAAGGAGACTGTGTTGGTTCCGGCAGGAACGGTTACGGATGTTGGAGGAATGGCGTTCGCGCTCGAAGACGAAAGGTCGACTACCGTCCCTCCTGCGCCTGCATTTGCAGATAAGGTCACAGTCCCTGTCGTCGGATTGCCGCCATAGACGTTGTTTACGGACAGAGTAAAGCCAGAGAGGCCTCCAGCCGTGATTGTAAGCGAATTGTGAATAGTCGAACCAGCCGTTACGGCCAGGATCGCTGTCGTTGTCGCCGTAACCACGCTCGTATTGATTGAGAACTGACCCGATGTTGCCCCAAACGGAACTGTGATCGATGCAGGACCGGCAGCAGCCGGATTGTTCGAAGAGACGGCGACGACGATTCCGCTTGGACCTGCCTGTCCTTGGAATGTCACTTTTCCTAAGCTTGCCGAACCTCCGACCACGGTGCTGGGCGAAATAAAGAACCCGTTTTGCACTGCCCGATTTATCGTTAATGCCGCCGTCCTTGAAGTTGCGCCGAGTGTCGCGGTTATGGTTGCCGTGAGCGTCGAATCGACGCCAAAGGTATTGACGTTGAACGTTGCAGTGGTGGCTCCATTTGGAACCGTAACTGTTCCAGGAACCGTTGCGCTTGCATTGTTTGAGGAAAGTGTCACAACCGTTCCGCCAACGGGTGCGGGAGCAGATAGTGTTACCGTTCCGACCGGGTTGACGCCTCCAAACACGTTGTTTAGCGACAGCGTCAGGTTCGCAAGTCCTCCAGGCGTAATTGCCAAGTTGTTGTGAGTCGTAACCCCGTATGTCACTGAAATGATGGCATTCGTTGAAGTCGACACAACGTTCGTATTGACGGTAAACGTGCCCGAATTCGCGCCCGATGGGATAGTGACGGTCGCAGGAACGGTAGCGGCTACGTTGTTCGAAGAAACAGAAGCGGAGATTCCGCTCGGACCGGCTTGTCCGTGAAGGAGAATCGTTCCAGTTGCTGCGGAACCACCAACTACGCTTCCAGGATTAACGATGAATCCGTTCAAAACCGCTGGATTTATCGTAATGTTCGCCGTTTTGGAGATTGAGCCAACTGTGGCTGTGATGGTTGCGACGGTAACTGAGTCGACGCCGGTGGTACTAACGTTGAAAGTAGTCGAACTGAATCCGTTCAGAACCGTCACCGAGGCCGGAACCGTCGCGCTTCCGCTGTTCGATGACAAATAGACGACGGTTCCCCCTATCGGTGCATTGCCTGACAGCGTCACTGTACCAACCGAGGTCGTTCCGCCATAGACGTTATTGAGCGAAAGGGATAGACCCGAGAGTCCGCCAGGTGTAACCGTCAGCGTTGCTGTCTGATTGTTGCCTGCGAGCGACGCGGTAATCGTAGCGGTCGATGTACTAGCGACAACTGGCGTGTTGATCGTGAAAGTCGCCGAACTTGCGCCCGCCGGAACTGCTACCGAGCCTGGGACGACCGCGCTTGCACTGTTTGAACTCAGGTTTACCGATGTTCCGCCAAGGCTTGTGCCACTTAACGTAACAGTACCGGTGGAAGTGCTGCCTCCTGCAATTGTGGTCGGTGAAACTGAAACGGATACGAGCGTTGGTGGAGGTAGTGCGGCAAGTTTCCAAAGCATGCCGGAATAGCCGCCGTTTCCTCCTCCCTGAATTGTTGTGCCGATGAGGTTTCCGGCGCTATCGAAAGCAACTCCAGTATAGGGGTTTTGGCCATCGATGCCGGTAGTGCCGTTCGAGAGTGTGATGTTGCCCCCGAAGTCGTGGAGATCGTAAAACGTACCTGCTGCGTTGATTTCCCAAACAATGCCGTTGCCTTTGGCGCCCCCTTGGTAGGCGGCGCCAAATAAGTTCCCTGCCGCGTCGAACGCGATTAATCCGTACGGGTCTCTTCCGTCAGGGCCATGCGTTCCATCGGCGTTTGTTACGTTTCCGCCAAAATCATGCAGATCTCTGTAGACCCCCGAAACCATAATTTCCCACACAATCCCGTCCTGGTACCCGTAAGGTCCACCATTGTAAGTTGTGCCGAACATATTGCCCAAGCGATCGAATATAACGCCTGCCTCTGGACTTTGACCGTCGGGGCCAGGATTGCCATTGGCGTTGAGGACGGTTCCACCGAAGTCGTGTACGTCTCGATACACGCCTAGTCTCGTGATTTCCCACACCATTCCGTAGTAGTAGTTTCCGCCGCCGCCGTACGCAGTTCCAAACATATTTCCGGCGGAGTCGAACGTGACGCCGGCAAACGGCTGCTCTCCGTCCAAGGCGTTTGGAGTTCCGTTAGCGCTGGTAACACGTCCACCGAAGTCATGAAGGTCGACATATCCGCCTGTTTTGGGCAATTCCCAGACCATCCCCAAACTCAGGTTGGGGCCGCCTTGAACGGTGGTGCCGTATAGATTTCCGGCGGCGTCAAAAGTCACGCTACAGTAGGGGTTTTGCCCGTCTGGTCCAGTTGTTCCGTTTGCATTGGTAATCGTGCCTCCAAAGTCGTGAAGGTCAATGTAGGCTCCTGCAGCGGTGATTTCCCAAACCATCCCAAAGCTGCCACCGTTAGGCCCGCCACCCGTCGCCGTACCATAGAGGTTTCCTGCTGCATCGATCGTAACTCCGCCGCGTGGGGCAGTGCCGTCAGGCCCTGAAAGGCCATTGGCGTTGATAACGGTCCCGCCAAAATCGTGAAGATCCTTGTAGACACCACCGGCTGTGAGCTCCCAGACCATTCCGCTGAAGTTGGCTCCGCCATCGTACGCCGTCCCGTACATATTCCACGCAGCGTCGAATGTCACGCCCGTATAGGAGTTTTCGCCGTCTATTCCCGCCGATCCGTTTGCAAGAGTGATGCTCCCACCAAAGTCGTGAATATCGGTTTCGTGTCCAAGATCTTGGGCACCTGCAACAACGGAAACAAGCGTGAGGGCCGTCGCCCAGACCACGCAAAGCGAATTTCGAAGTCGAGAGATACTACGAAGTGGACGGAAGGGAGTTAAACGCGCGGTGGAGGGCGCAGCAAGAGCGGGAGGGGCAATTATTGGCATGATAGCAACCTGTATCCGGATATTTGGCAGAGCCAACTCCGCTCCAGGTTTCGTCGGGCGCGCTGGATCTACAAAGTGCGCGATGAGAAGCACAAATAGGTTGCCATGTCGCCAGTGACGCAACTGTATTAACGGAATTTCCGAAATAGTATCGGATTCTCCGTTACAGATCCGTTACATCAGGCTTTTTGTGAAAAGCGAAGCAGAAAATTGCATCGAAGGTCCCTATTCCAGCGCACATCGAAGGCTGAGATTTAAGACAATAATGAAACATCGTCTCGATCGGCATAGAATGCCGATCGAAATGATGTTCGAACCGATCAAGGGGTGATGATCAGGCTGTTGTGGGTAGTGACGCCATAAGTGACGGCGAAGATCGCAGTGACGGTGGCGGCGACTGATGTCGTTGTTATCGGGAAGGTTCCAGAAACGGCAAAGGCAGGGATTGTGAACGATATCGGAACAGAGGCATGGGAATTGTTCGATTGGATAGTCACGAGGATTCCGCTCGGACCTGCTTGACCGTTGAGATTGACGGTTCCAATTGCCTGAGTGCCCCCGGTCACCGATGAGGGTGAGACGACGAAGTTGAGCATCGCCGCTGGGTTGACGGTTAAGGCTGTAGTCCTCGTCGTTTCCCCCAAGGTTGCCGAGATTGTGCAAGCAACTGCTGTATCGACCCCAATCGTTGTGATCGGGAATGGCGCGGAGACTGCCCCGTTCGGCACGAAAACCGAAATCGGAACCGTCACGCTGCTACTGCTAGACGACAGTAGAACGGTAGTACCGGTCGAAGGAGCTGGTCCGCTTATGGTTACTGTTCCCGTCGACCCTTTACCTCCAACCACGGAGGAAGGAGAAACCGAGACCTTTACCAAACCTCCCGGTGTCATCGTCAGGCTGTTGTGAGTCGTGACACCACAGATAACGGTGAAGACTGCGGTTGTTGGCGAAGTCACGACGTTCGTGTCAATATTGAAGTTCCCCGATGTTGCGAAGGCCTGGATCGTAAATGCCCCGGGGACGGTTGCGTTTGCGTTGTTTGAAGATACGGTGACTGCGATTCCGCTTGGGCCTGCCTGACCGTTCAGGTTTACGGTTCCAAGTGCCTGACTTCCTCCAGTTACCGATCCCGGAGAAACCAGGAAATTGAGCATTCTTGCCGGCGTAACTGTCAGCGTCGCAGATCTGTTCGTAGACCCTAGGGTTGCCGTTACGATTACAGGCGTCGAAGAGTCGACTCCATTCGTCGTGATGGGAAAGGTAGCAGTCAACGCGCCCTGAATCACCGGAACTGTCGAAGGAACGATCACGCTGGAGTTATTCGAGGATAGGCTGACCGTTGTACCGCCAGTTGGCGCAGGCCCGGTCAATGTGACCGTTCCCGTAGATCCGTTGCCGCCTATAACGGTCGAAGGGGTAACCGAGACTCCTTGCAGACCGCCCGGCGTCAATGTCACGCTGTTATGAGTCGTAACCCCGTAGGTGGCGGCAAGAATCGCCGTCGTCGTTGAAGCTACGGAGGAAGTCTGAATTGGAAAGTTTCCGGACGTACCCCCGGCTGCGACATTGCAACTCGTTGGAACTGTCGCGAGGGCAGAGTTGGAGGATAAGGCGATTGAGATGCCGTTTGGCCCTGCCTGTCCATTGAGGTTAATCGTGCCCGTTGACTGCAATCCACCGACGACGGTTTGAGGCGAGACCACGAAGTTCAACATCCCAGCAGGTTTGATCGTAATAGTGGCGGTCTTGGAGCTGTTGCCTATCTTCGCCGTGATGGTCGCGGTCACCGTCGAATCGACTCCGGTTGTAGAAACGGGAAAGACTGCGGAGAATGCTCCCTTGATAACGGTAACCGATTGAGGGACGACAACGGCAGGGTTGTTGGAGGATAGGGCAACAGCCGTTCCGCCAACTCCGGCTGGTCCGCTCAACGTAACTGTGCCTTTGGTGTTGTTTCCGCCGACAAGTGAGTTGAGGGATAGCGTAACACTGTTGGCCCCAAGCGGGATTTCCCAAATGATTCCAGACCCGATCCCATAGATGCCGGGGTTCGGACCTGCATTGTAGGTTGTTCCAAACATATTGCCGGATGGATCGAACGTTACCCCTGAATAGGGCTCCGTCCCATCGGGACCGACGCTACCATCTGCGTTGATCACCGAACCTCCAAAGTCGTGAAGATTCACGTAGCTTCCAGTCTTGGTCAACTCCCATACAATGCCTTGGGCATTGGAACCTCCATATTGACCACCTGCGCCTGTGACCCCAAACATATTTCCGAAAGAGTCGAACGCGACGCTTCCATTGCTGTACTGCCCATCTGGTCCGACAGTCCCGTCAGACCTTGTAGCGATGCCTCCGAAATCATGTCGATCAAAGTAGACTCCTCCCGAAGTGATTTCCCAAATCGTGCCGTATCCGCCGTATGCCGCACCGTAAGCGCCACCGGCAACCGTGGTGCCAAACATGTTTCCGTTGCTGTCGAACGTTACGTTGCACGTCGGGAATTGTCCGTCCAAGCCGGTTGATCCGTTGGCGTTTGTAGTTGTCCCTCCGAAATCGTGGAGGTCCAGGTAGACGCCTGCGGTTGTGATCTCCCAGATCATGCCTTGACGGTTTGGAAACGATCCGCCGTTACTGGCGGTCCCAAACATATTTCCGCTGGAGTCGAACGTCACGCCCGATTGTGGTTGGATTCCATCCGGTCCAATGTTTCCATTCGCGTTCGTAATCGTTCCGCCGAAGTCGTGCCGATCGAGGTAGGCGTCCGATGCTGTGATCTCCCAAACGATGCCATCGGTGTTGTTCGGGCCGCCGCTGATGGTCGTTCCAAACAGGTTTCCGGAGGAGTCAAAACAGATGCCACCATTGGGGGCAAGTCCGTCGGGCCCGGTTGTTCCGTCTGCATTGGTAACGATCCCGCCAAAATCGTGAAGGTCGAAGTATTGCCCGGAAGACGTAATCTCCCAAACAGTGCCTCCGTAATTGGCTCCTCCGCCACTCGTGGTGCCATAGAGTTTCCCCGAAGAGTCGATTGCTACACCAGGGTTTGGGCTATGACCATCCGGACCTGTGGCGCCGTTTGCGTTGGTTATGTTTCCGCCGAAATCGTGTAAATCGAGGTACGTCCCAGACTTTGTGATCTCCCAAACCATGCCCCCGTTCTCGCCGTACGGACCTCCCACGAAAGTGGTGCCGTACATGTTGCCGAAGCTATCGAAGGTCACGTTGGAATAGGAAAGTTGGCCATCTGGTCCGCTCTGGCCGTTGGCATTGGTTATCGTCCCGCCAAAGTCGTGAATGTCTACATACGTCTGGGCGGACGCGACGTCGATGCCGCTTGAAAATAGGACCAGTAGAAGCAGCCCAAGACGGAGCCTTAACAGAATCAAACGCAAGTGTTTCTCCTTGTCAACCTGGAAGCAGGCTCCCAAGATGACGCGGAGATGATATCGACGGCGCGTTAGACCACCGTTAGATGTGCGTTACAACCCGGTGACTTGCCGCAAACGGGTCGATGGACCTAGCGAAGAAAACGGCTATCGGTGTTTTTTTGGGGGCCAAGCAGAACTTGAAGTCTTTGGCTATGAGAACCGCCTCCCAGCGGTTCCCATAGCGAGATGTGCGTCGCCCGCTAGGCCGATCGCAATGGTCTTCGGAGCCTCTGGCTTGTCCCAGAACTAACACCGGCCGTCGCCGGGCAGAGCTTTGCAATGATGCCATCCCTGAAGGAAGTGAGATCCCGAAAGTGGGATGTCTTCGTGTCTGCAAAGCTAAACAGACCTCCAGGATTGATTGTAAGGCTACCGTGAGTCGTGACACCAAGTGTGACTGCGATAACGGCGTTGGTGGTTGATGCCACCACGCCAGTGTCGATTGCAAATGTCCCGGAGGTTGCTCCAGCGGGGATCACCACAGTTGCAGGAACGGTGGCTGCGGCCGTGTTTGAAGACACGGTGACACTGACTCCGCTCGGCCCAACTTGACCCTGAAGGAGGATCGTTCCCGTCGCCGAGGATCCTCCAGTAACGTTGATGGGCGCAATTGAGAACCCGATCAGCGCGGCTGGATTAATCGTCAGGCTTCTGTCGATCGAGGTCGCTCCAAGCGTTGCCGTGATCGTAGCGTTAACAACGGAATCAACGCCAACCGTGTTGACGGTAAACGACGCGGTATCGGATCCCGCCAAGACGGTAACCGTGGCCGGTACTGTCGCATTCGAGTTGTTTGAAGCCAGATTGACCACGACACCACCGGCAGGGGCGAGCGCAGATAACGTCACAGTGCCGGTGGATGAAACTCCGCCATGTACGTTATTGACGGAGAGGGAGAACGTCGACAAACCACCCGATGTGATAGTCAGGCTGTTGTGAACCGTTACTCCGTATGTCGCTGCGAGAACCGCATTTATGTTGGCGCTCACAACCGAAGTGTTGATGTTGAATGACATTCCAGTCGATCCTGCAGGAATCGTGACCGTTGCAGGAACGATCGCGGCCGTCGAGTTCGACGTTATGACAACCCCGATGCCGCTAGGGCCTGCTTGCCCCTGGAGGCTAATAGTCCCACTTGCTGCGTAGCCGCCGACGACGGTTTGAGGCGAGACCACGAAGTTCAACATCCCAGCAGGTTTGATCGTAATAGTGGCGGTCTTGGAGCTGTTGCCTATCTTCGC
>Ga0364867_10280_pt1 | contig 18489 bp, 14 predicted proteins | sample ExccelAu500001D4_3_FD_206915 | JGI IMG/M metagenome (GOLD analysis project Ga0364867, IMG submission 206915) | Enriched cells from Trout Bog Lake Hypolimnion, Wisconsin, USA - BchlTB.Aug13.5000.01.D4 | ecosystem: Environmental > Aquatic > Freshwater > Lake > Hypolimnion/Profundal zone | place...
CGATTGGCTTAATCAATACCTCTTTGAATCGATTGATGAAGTTCAAGACTTTGCTACCGATTGGATGTGGACATACAATCATGAAAGACCGAACATGGGCTTAGGTGGAATAACACCGAAGCAAAAACTAGCAATTGCGGTACCAGCTTCTGCTTTTAGCTTAAGTTAAATAAGGGGGGACCCTCCTTTGGGCTTGCGTTGTAGGGCTGTTATACCGCCTTCATTGTAAAGTTTTTGCCATTGCAAAATCGTGTTCATGCTGGCAATACGAAAGTGGGCTGCAGCTGGCCGAGCTGATAGCTGGTGTTCGGCCCTGTACTGCAGAACTTGGACTTTGAACTGGGGGGATTGATGTTTATAGTGAGGAGTCAGGCCATTAGGGCCATGCGATTGGTAGGCTAAAACCCAATTACGGACCTGCGAGTGATTAATCTCAAATAGATGGGCAACCCGCTTAAGACCACCTAACTTTAAAAACTCTTTAACTACCTTTAGTTTGAACTGCTTGCTGTACTTGCTCATAAAACAAAACCCCCTTGGTTGGACATAACGTCCAACTTTTGGGGGTCAGTTCATGTGAGCGGTGTTTAAATTTATTACTTATTAGGATTACTGCTTTACCACTACCCCACGATGAATTACGGGCTTTCCATTGGGGATTTACGCTACCATCTGATGTACCACCCCATGCCCAATCAGATCAGCCACATTAGCTGCGTTCTCTACGGATTCAGAGAATGAGGAGAGTATTTGTGCTTGATTAGCGCCATTACTCAGTTGTCCTAACCAATATGCATTACCCGCAGCATCAGGAGCTCTGTGTAATACATTAGAGTACAGCGCATTGACAAAAGCAGCGTTTGATAAGTTTGATCCATAAGTAGCGGTGAACTCTGCACTATTAATAAAGGACTGAGCAATACTTTGTAGAGCTGCACCTTTATCCAGTTGCGTAATCCAGTTATCTAAACCAGCTTGATCAGGCGTGCGATGAAAAGCCGCTTGATAGAGGCGATAAGCTTCACCCGCGTTTTGACCAATGCCTACATCAATGGCAATCGTTTGATTACCAAATTGCAGGTAATCGATATTTACCAGAGTAGAGACGCCGTGACTAGTCCAAATTTGGGTAGCGGTATTAGAACCATTAATAATGGTGTTTATTGCTAGTGGGAAGTAAGCCTCACCTTGCAAAATGACAGTATCTACACCAGCACCACCCGTAATAATGGCATTACCCCCAGCCAAATCCATGGTTTGATTGCCAGCACCAAAGTTATATGCTGCATTACCTGCGGCAATCAGATGATTGCCTGTAGTTAAGCCTGTAACATTTACGCCAAGCCCTGATACCACCACACCACCAAAGTTGGAGATATCGACTGTGGCAGAGGCATTACTCAAACTATTGACGATAGCAACATCAGTCAAATAAGGCGTAATGGTGGCAGAGTTACTTAGGCTAATAGAAGCGCCATTGGTGAGACCTGAGACAAACTCATAGTGCAAAGCACCCGCATTAGGATTAATAAAGGAAGCTAATACTGCAGCATTTAAAGCGACTTCTGGCAGAACTTGTTCACCATTAGTTTGCAAGTTAGAAGTTTGCAAACTCGGGCTTGATAAAGATACTAAATCGCTAATCGAGATTAGTTTATTGATACCGCCGTAATAGCCAGAACCACTGATTACATTGACTGAGGAGCTATCGCCAGCGACGCTGGTGAAAATCGGATCGCCAGATAGGCTATTATTTATAAAAGTAGCATTACCAATAGACAAACTTGTGGCGATAGTAGGAGGTATCACGGTAATCGTGTCAGCCGAACTAGTGCTAGCTGCATCGGTTAAATCACCGCTATAGACTGCAGTTATCGAGTGGGCGCCAATGGCCAAGGAAGAGGTGCTAAGCGTTGCTATGCCGTTGCCATCTAAAGTAGCAGCTTGACCAATTTGGGTTTGGCCATCATAGAAAGTAACTGTGCCGGTAGGAATAGCGTTTCCACCATTGGACTCAGTAGCAGTCAAAGTTACAGATTGGCCAGAAGTCACTTGAGCGCTTGAGGCGACAAGGGTGGTGGTGGTTGGTGATTGAGGCAGGGAAAGATTGTAAGTAGCTAAAGGGGTTTCAGTTGTAGGTGGATTATAAAAAACGAAACTACCATCTGACGACTGTACACCCGTAGAAAAAGCCGAACTGGATGTATAGCCATCCACACTTAAGAGACCATTCGTCTCTTCGATTGAAATTGTGCCCGTTCGGTTTATTGAGTTAAATGGATTGAAACTGCCAAGCAGTTGATTGCCATTAGCGTCATACACACTAAATGTCGATGATGGCAATAAATTAACAGTATGTCCATAGGTCGCATTAGCTGAATTCGGGATCGCTACAGTACCAGTAGTAAGTGTTAAGAAGTTAGATAGGTAAATGCTATATCCATCTCCAAAATTAATCGTAATTTTAGTAGTAGAACTCTCGCTAAATTGACGCAATTGTTGTTGAGTCAAAGCCCAAGAAGAATCTGTAGTAGAGATTGTGATGGTGTTGGCAGAGGGTCCTTGGACCAAAGAAAAGGTGGCCGTCATAATTTCTTTATATTAAGCGATTAGGGTGTCAGATTAAATGCGAGCAAGTTCAACTTAGACTTAACTGGCAAGATAACAATAGACTCAATTGTACTGATAATATTTACTTGACCTCCTCCCAATAAATTGGACACCCTAAATTAGAAAAAATCGGCGATATTATCCCTAAGGAGGGGTGCGCCATGAAGAGGTCAAAGTTCACAGAAGAGCAGATTGCTTTTGTATTGCATCAAGTTGATACCGGCACTTCGGTCGATGAGGTCTGTCGCAAGATCGGTATCGGCCAAGCCACTTTCTATAACTGGAAGAAAAAATATAGCGGCTTAGGAGTTTCTGAGTTAAGACGCCTTAAGCAGCTTGAAGAAGAGAACCGCAAACTCAAGCAGTTGGTCGCTGATCTGAGTTTAGATAAGGCCATGCTGCAGGATGTGTTGCGAAAAAAGCTTTGAGGCCGGCGCAGCGTAAGCTGCTAGTCGGCCATCTCATTAAGCAATACCGAGTGAGTGTTCAGCGTGCTTGTGGCGTATGCCAGCAAGCACGCTCGACCTGGTATCACAAGCCCAAAGGCAAACCGTTAGACATTCCTCTGAAGGCAAGATTGCAGGAGATTGCTCGAACTCGCATTCGGTATGGATTTCGGCGCATGTACATTCTGATTCGCAGGGATGGATGGGTGGTTAATGACAAAAGACTCTATCGCCTGTATCGTGAAGAAGGCTTGAACCTACGTTGCAAGCGGCCCAGGCGTCGCAAAGCAGCAGCCAATCGCATGGAGAGGCCAATACTCACAGGACCCAATCAAGCCTGGAGCATGGATTTTGTATCCGATGCCTTATTTAACGGCAATAAGTTTCGAGCCTTAACTTTGATAGATAACCACACGCGTGAGTGCTTAGCAATTTATCCCGGGCAAAACATTCGAGGTGATGATGTCGCGCATTTACTAGGGCATATTGTTTCGCAAAGAGGTAAACCCACGCGGATTCAAGCAGACAATGGGCCGGAATTTATTTCCATTGCACTCGATCGCTGGGCTTATGACAACCAAGTCATCTTAGATTTTTCAAGGCCAGGAAAACCCACTGACAATGCCTTTATTGAATCCTTCAACGGCAGCTTACGAGACGAATGCCTGAACGTTCATTGGTTTATGTCGCTGGAAGATGCTCAGGAAAAGCTTGAAAACTGGAGACAGAATTACGATTGTTTTAGACCGCATTCATCACTGGGGGATCTCCCGCCAGCGATGTTTGCCAAGTCCTTTTGTAGTTCAACCACACCGTCGAATTTTCTAGCTCAGAGCTGACCGATTTGAGGGTGGAGGTCAAAACAAAACCCCCTTGGTTGGACTTGATGTCCAACTTTTGGGGGTCAGCTCAGAAAATGGTATTTAAATAAAAAAGTTGAAACTCTTTAAGTCAATTTATTGCGCGGGTTGATATCCTTTGGATAACATGCAATCACGTGCAGCCCCATCTTTTGAAATATCGCCGTAGACCTTGTTACCCCAAAGATTAAAACCTTGGGTATAGAGATTCTCGCAACTCAGTTTGTCCGCATAAAACTTGCTCATATCATCAGCAGGCTTATATTGATAAGTAGCGCAAGCCCCCAACAAGGCTGAGGAAAGCACCGTCAAAATTAGTTTCTTATTCATAGTAATTTCTTTGTTAAATTCAATGGGTTCAAAGCAAAAGCCCCAGTAGGAACTTCCTTAAAACCAGCGCGGGACTCATTTTACCGTATTTCAAAGCGAGGATGAAAGAGCTCTTTCATCCTCGGACGGTCTAAAAAAGTCCTCAGTCTTAGCTTACAAACTGAATATTACTGGAATGCAATGTCGCCACCGACACTCCCGTTAGCTGGACCATATCTGAAATTGCTAAAGTTTGACCTGCGCTAGTGCTAGTAAACGGTGTGGCACTGTGGATATCCAAATCAGCGATACGGGTGTTACCCAAGCTATCTTGATAAGCAATCAGATAATGATTAACAAGGTTTGTTTGGGCCGCGCTAAAGTGAATTGCTGTAGCGTTTTGCTTTAGCGCAGTCGCTAAAGCAGCCGCATTAGCGAACGTTTGGTTACCGCTCATTACCAAAACATCTGCACCACCTACTGTTACCGTTCCACCTAAACTGAGAACATTACTGAGAACCGCAGAACCGAGGCTGGCACCCGCATTGTTCGTCGCATTTTGTAAGAAACCACTAAATGCTTTCAAAGAGACGTCGATGCTATCACCGAGCGCCGCGCCAACTCCAACATTGAAGTTTTGCACAGACGACATATCGCCACTGGTACCCGCTCCAATGCCTAGATTGGTAGATGTATTAGAAACGGCACCCCCAAATTGACCAGTTGCTTGACCCCACCAACCTAATTGCGGAATATCGCTAGTGTCTACTACTGAACCAATCACTGCCGTCTGACTGCTGCCAGGAGCTGTTGGTAATACATTATTAGTTCCGTTGCCAGCAAATAATTCCACCCGACTTGAATCTACGCGGTTAGCGACGAACAAAATCGTGTCAGCACCGCCATCGGTATAAATGGTATCCGCTTTGACCAAGCTAGCACTACCAACAAAAGTATCATTGCCAATGGAGCCGCCCAAAAGATTCCCAACGGACTGTGAACCCACAATTAAAGATCCTGTGCTCGACTGAACGGTGCTGCCATAACTAAAGCTCGCCGCACCAACAGACATATTTAAGCCGCCCAGAACATCTACCTGGGATTGATCTACTACTCCAGTGTAAGAAGCAACACCACTCGCTTGCGTCGAAGTATAAATACCCATAGTAACATTTTGGTAGACGCTATTGCCAGTGGTGATTGCTGACCCGGGGACGCTAATAGGCGTCCATTGTGCAGCTCCAAAAGAACCATCCGCATTGACTGCCACGGTTGCAAATGAAGTGCCGTTAGCAGCAACAGAAATTAAATTAAATCCGCCTGGCACCGCCGTAATCCCATCAAAGTGGGTCACTAATCCAGGTTGATTGTTGTTGGTGTAATACGTCAGATGCGAAAATACGCCAGTCGATGAATCGTAATTAACTAAATAGGCTTGGTTAATACCGACTCCGTGGTTTGATCCGCCAGCAATGGTGTAGCTGGTGCTTCCAACCCCATTTTGCCAAACACCATAAGCAGTCGTGAGTTGGTTAGTGCCGCCAAAAGCTTGATTCATGATGGTCCAAGTATTGGTGGCGATATTGTAAATAAAGCCGTTACCAGATGCTGGAACCCCTTGCAAATCATAGTTACCCACGACTAAATTTCCCATCGTGCTGTGGGCAATCGTATCCAAAACTATCGCTCCACCAACGACGCTAGAAGGTACATCAAGCTGTGTCCAGGTACCACCACCGCTGACTGGGCCTTGATACATCATGCCGTGATTCAGGACGGTGCTACCAGAATACTGATAGCTACCAACTGCACGTACATTACCCGCGCCTAAAGCCGGATCAAACAAAGAGGTATCTGGACCATAAAAGGTCGAAGTAGTGACAGATTGCCCACTGATCTGTGGCGTCAATGAATAAATATATCCGAGATCGGTATCTTGAATTGGGCCGCTATACAGCATTGCTTGGGTAGCGCCATTAGCTAATGTTTGGTTGCCGCTTAACACCACATTGCCATTCAGATCCCCGCGCACGCCAGTAATGAAATTACCTTGAAAAGCGGTGGCATAAGTAACCGCATGAGGAGTTGATCCAGCCACAGTCGCATTGCTCGATGCTTCAGAAGCAAGATAAGTGGTTTGGTCTACTACATTATTCACTGCGCCAACCAAAGCGGCGCTAGAAACAGTAGTTCCTTGCGTAACGGCAGTAAAGTATGCGCCAGCATTTAACTTAAAGTTGAGAATAGCTTGATCTGAATTGGTTGCTGAATAATCCATTACATAGACCAAAGAGGTGTAGCTGACCTTACCTGAAAATAGAGCACCTAACCAAAATTGCAAACCATTAGCATCTGCTGGGCGGTTAAACGCATTTTGATAAACCTGTCCAATAAAGGAGGTAGCTAAAGCAACCTGCGCAGGATTGGTAATGCTCAGCGGTTGGTTTGCTAGTGCGGCGTATTTTCCATTTTCAATAGAGGTAGCAAAACTTGCGCTTACTTGATTTAAGGCTTGATACATCGAAACACCAGATGCCATTTGATTTAAGCAACTCGCCATCCAATAGTTCACCCCCGTAGCGTCACCGGCACGACCAAAATATCCGACATAGAGTGCCTCGATTTGAGCCATCACTTCTTGCTCTGGCAAGCCAACAAAGGTAGGTAGTGGCACTGGGGTATTGCTCGCAATATTATTGGCATAACTACCATTAATGGCAATTGGCTGAGCTGAATTAGGCACTACAGGCAAACCAAAACGGTCAATGCCAATTAAATTATTCAGAATTTGATCACCTGTTACGCCGGCGGCCAATGTAATGCCATTACCGGTGTTACCACCAATGTAATTGGCTTGTGGAGTTGATGGATCGGTAGAAGTGCCGCCGATCAGATTATTGGCACCTGAACTAGATATTAAGATTCCGCCAGAACTATTACCCAATGCGGTCGTAATGGTTGAACTTAAACCCACCACTGAATTAAATACTTGGTTGCTATAAGCGCCGCCAGTAATCGCAATACCGTAGCCTAAATTTCCAGAAAAAATATTTTGCGGGATGACTGAGTTTAGGTATCCACCAATAATATTATTGTGAGCGGTGCCCGTAATAAGCAAGCCGTCATTGCCATTGGCCATGCTTGGAATACCGATACCAGTATTGACTGTTTTACTGTTACCCACAGTATTGAGACCCGCCACATTTGGATCAACCGTCACGCCCGAAGCATTACCGGCAATTTCGATACCATTATTGGTATTGCCAGAAAAGACGTTGGTCCGAATTAGGTTGTTGCCACCAGTAGAATCAATCAAAATTCCGTCATTACCATTGGGGGCTGAACCTTGAAATGCTAAGAGCCCACCAAAAGTATTAAAAGTTGTGAAGCCACTAGCGGTGCCTGTGACATAAATACCATTTAGACCATTACCGGCTGAAACGTTTCCCAAAGGAATCACGCCTCCCACTTGGGTAGTTTGTGAAGAACCATCTACCAAAATTCCATTGAGCGCATTAGCCACGGTAGTTGCGTTATTGGCGCCGATCCCAAAAAAGTTTGCCTGCACTAATGCATTATTTGAATTGGTAATATGCAAACCATTGCCGCCATTACCACTTAGCACGTTGTAATAAACAAAAGGATTATTGACAAACTGGCATCCGATTAAGGAATTGTTATCCGCGTTAACGAGATGTACGCCATCACCGCCATTACCCACTGCGGCATTGCCGTTGGCTGAAGTCCCAATAAAATTTCCGTTTAATACGTTATTTTGAGAATTGGCATCAATCAACACGCCATTTGCTGTGTTACCTGAAACCAAGTTACCTAAAGGGGGAACAACAAAGGTCGCAGTGATCGTCCCTTTATCACCAGTAGGATTATTCACTTGCCCCGTGGATGTATTGACAAAAGCAGTGCCGCCGATCGTATTGTTATTTGCACCAGCCGTTAACCAAATACCATTTTGGCCATTGGCGATAGCCGAGTTTCCATCGACGCTAGTACCGATATGGTTATCAACCAGAATATTGCCACTAGAGCCATGTAAGCTAATCCCGTTACCCAAGTTCCCCGAGATCACGTTAGCCGTTACGCCGGAAGCAGAGCTTGGATTAAAACCAATTTGGTTATTTGATGAAAGCGCGGTGATATAAACACCATCACCTGTATTGGCAAATACCGTACCGTTAATATGCAAGCCAATGTAATTGGTATTAAGTGTTACTGAACTTGCAAAAAGAGTAACGCCATTGCCGCTCGCATTACCGAGCGCAAAACCTGCTAAAGAGGAGCCGCTAGCACTGGCTGCGAAAACTAATCCATTGTGTCCATTAAAGTTAAGCTCAATTGCTGGAGTAGTACTACTTTGACCCGGAATAGTTGTTGCATTTAACTGAACAGTATTAGTAATTGTTGGTAAATCACTGGCAAGTGAGATGGCCCCTGCAACGGTAAATTGAATGCTGATGGGTAAGCCGGTGTGATCGGCATTGGCAGCCAAAAGAGCGGCTCGCAATGATCCTATGCCGCTATCGTTTAAATTGGTTACTAATAGTGAGGTCATTGCAAACTTTCAGAAAAATTCAAATTGAATAGATTAATCGGGTAAAACGGGAAAACAGGTGTATCTGTACTATCTACTGATCTTTTGATTACTTTTTACCATAATAAAACAACACTTTAACTGTAGAGGACGCCATCTATTGCACAGGACTGGTGCAGCCAATTTTATACAAAAAAGAATTCATCCGTTCAAGGGCCTGGCTGAATGTAGAAAATACCATACGCCGTGTTTTGAGCAACTGAATCCATATTTTTTTGGGTAGTAGTAAGGGTCACAAGGGTGCCGGCTTGATCTATTGCCTCAGTATCTTGCTGGTCATTCCAGCAAGCAATATGCCGGAGATCACCTCGGGTTTTACTGAGTCATTAAGACTTCAATGAATTTCTTCGATACAGGGTAAAAATAGCCAATCAATGTCATTAATATCAACAATTTAGGCGGTCCACTGTTGGTAATTAATCCCATGGGCAAGAGCTTGAGCAACTAAACTGACCCCTTCTGGCAAGGTTGCAAACTGCTCTAAGACAAAAGCCTTTGATAGCGATCCGCTGGTAAGGGCGCTATTCCAATAGGCGACCCCTCCAGAATCTCCAGCGCGATGAAGCACGTTTTGATAAAGAGCGTTGACGTAATTACTAATGGACGGATTGGCCCCATACTTGGCAATAAACTCTGGGCTAATAACAAAATATTGCGCAATATCGGTAATGATATTTGCTCCTTTATTATCTAGTTGATCAATCCAGTATCCTAAGCCACTCGCATCGGGAGCTCGATTAAAGGCGGCCTGATAGAGCATGTACGCTGATCCGGCGTGGTCACTAGGGCCGATATCCAAGGCCACCATATTCGCTCCAGAAACAGTATCTGCAGCACTAAATTGCAAACGGCTGATATTTTTTAAGGTATCCGTCCCGTCTCGATTGGCGATCACATCCTGCACCAACCAAGTTCCTATCGAACCTGTAGATCCTTGAGAAACAATATGCGAGTTGATTGTCCCCGTGTAGGTGGCAGTATCTAAGCCGCCCCCGCCATCAATCGTGTCATTCCCAGCTCCACCGGTAATGACATTATTTAAAGTATTGCCAATAATTAGATCATTGCCAGAGCTACCAACTGCATTTTCATACTCCCCATAGAACCAACGCAAACTAGTCGGGGAAGACCCTGAACTCATTAATTGATAGTCAGCCATACTCATCGAGACACCCACCAAATGAGATGCTCCCAAAATTGAAGTGCCCATGTGCAAATAAGCGCCGCCACTATAGTTGACTAAATTAATTTGATCGATACCGCCGGTATCAAAATAGGTTCTATAGGCACTGACGGATCCTAAAGACCCAGGCGTAATCACATCATTACCTAAAGTAGATGTACCAAGTCCAGCTCCGTAAGCATCTTGCAATGCAATGACATCTAAAATCATCGGGGTTTGTGCATAGGTATCTAAGCCCGACACCGGCTTCTCATCGTCATAGGACATGATCGTGAAATATTCTTTATTCATATCTGCAGCAGAATGAATAGAAAATCCCAGCTGAGAAAATCCAACTTGGGTTGTCGCTGAAAAATTTTGAGTTAAGACGGCAGTGCCATTAACGATGGCTGAGTGCGGGTGGGACAAACCCAATGAGTGACCAATCTCATGCATCAAAGCATGACCACCCCAAGAAGAAGTAGAAAGAGAAGTATCAGAGCTTCCAAAACCCGCTGTATTTAAAACAATATCTAATTCCCCGCCCGTATACCCAAAGGAAGTTGATGAAATTGCCGATAAGCCGGAAAATGCAAGAGTTGGCCTATTAATGAGGGAAATATTAATATCAGAAGTATTGGCTGCCTGCGCGGGATTTAACCCCGAATCATTAATGACTTTATTAAAAGAGACGTTGATAAACTGCGCATAGGTATCAATAATCGTTTGGATATTAGCAAGCTGAGTAGCAGTCCAGTGCGCCGCGCCTGAGCTAGCAGATGTGTATATATTGGAAGAAATACCTGACTGCAAATAATTGGCATAGGTAAAACTATCGGAAACAGAAACATTAACTGTTCCAGAAAGTTTGAAGTTATTGATACCTGAGATTTCATCAAAATTGAAAAGGGCATGATCAATAATTCCAGAGGGGGAGTAATCAATAATCGTAGCCATCATGTATTCTAGAACAGTCTAAGTTAAAGCAAAAGCTACCCCACCCACTGCGTATAAGTGATCCCATGAGCGATCGTGGGGGCAACATTTGCTGCTCCCTCAGGTAAGGTGGCAAACTGCTCTAGAACAAAAGCTTTAGTAGCTGCCCCGCTATTGAGCTGTTGGTTCCAATAAGTAACGCCACCAGAATCTCCTGCCCTATGCAATACGTTTTGATAGAGGTTATCGACATAAGCAGCATTAGTTGGATTAGAGCCATACTTAGCAATAAATTCGGGACTAGTGACAAAGGTTGCCGCCACGTTAGTAATAATGTTTGCTCCTTTATCTAACTGTGCAATCCAATACCCAAGGCCAGCGGCATCAGGTGTTCTGTTAAAGGTTGCTTGATAAAGCATGTAAGCGGCACCTGCGGTTTGAGTGGGGCCAATGTCGAGAGCAATGTTAGCATCGGAAAATTGGAGGCGATCGACACCATGAAAGGTATTGGCCCCAAACACGCCCGAAGTATCGATTATTACTGATCCAGTTGCACTTGGAGTAATGTTAAATTGTGTAGACTTTGCTTCATAAGTAAATTGATCCATCACCCCATTATTTCCAGCAAAGTTATCGGTACCACTTGATCCATAGATCACAGTATTAGGAGCGCAAATTGCATCTCCCCTACCTTTACCTACAGCTAAGTAATAATCTAATCCTGTGGCATAAGTACCTGCCGTGACCGCATTAGCTGCATCAATATAGGTATGCAAGTAATACCACTCGTTAAACCCAGGCGCTCCTCTTAAGGCGGGATTGGAGCCGTTAGGGCCAGTGAAAAAACTTAAGGGGGTAGTTAATGAAATGTCATATGCAGGATTGTTATACCCTCCGATTTTTAATATCAGAAATGAAATACTTCCATCAGAATTTTGAATTGGTGCTATTTGCGAATACTTAAATAAGCCAGCCAATGTTGTATCAGCTGCAGCTCGCACAAAGTGACCAGTTCCATCATTTAAGTAAATTGCATCACCAGAGGTGGATGGAGTCGTGCCAGGATAATTCCAATTCTCGGTACCAAAAATAATATCAGGATGGCCATCATGATTAATATCCGTTACAAATAATTTATATGGCACCTCCTCATTAACTTGGTAATCGGTAAAGAGCTGATCCGTTTGGTCAATAAAGGTGCCATTTTTTTGCTGCACATCAATTACAATTTGCGATACCCAAGAGCTAGGACCTCTGTAAGCTTGTGCCGAAATAATATCTGGTAAGCCATCACCATTAATATCAACCGCTACCGCATCAACAACATGAGAGTTATTAATTTGTGTCTGAGGATTTTGCTGATTATAAGTAACCACTGATTGATAAGTGAGTGCCAAGGCATTGTGAGCGGACGTATTCCAGTAATCATTTATATATTGCACAGCTCTAGTTGGGTCGACTGATGGTGCTCCGGAACCATCGACAGTAATTGGAATGATGGAGTCATAAGTTACCCCCACTCCCTGATCATTATTTATGCTATGAGATTGACCAACAAACAAATATGCGCCTGAGCTTGATGTTGCCGAAATAATCGCTGAGGACGGTCCAGAAATATCATTGGATACCTGCACCTTTTTCAATGCTTGGGTTGATGGATCAATCCACTCCAACCAAGTGCCTTGTTCTGAGTTGGGCCATAAAACTGGAATCGCTATGTAGGTAAGTCCGCCCGGAATGAATTGCCCGATGCTAGGACCATGAGTTTGAAGATCACCTAGGCTTTGAGTGGAAAATTGATTTGATCCAGAGTTAAGAAGCAACTCTCCATTGTAAGTAAGGGGATATGTGTCCGTAAAGGCAGGAAGTGCAATAGATAAATCCCCATTATTTAATAAATCCCCCACAAGAATCTTGTTGCTGCCGTTGTAAAGTAAGGAATTTTTTAATACAAGCGCATTATTCACATCATCAAAAATCCACAATGGTGCCAATGCTGATGGCGGTTGATATGTCGGATTACCTGTTGTAGAGACAGGCGCATATAGGCTACCAAGAACAATCTGAGCTATCCCATTAACATAATGGATATCTAAAGAAGCTGGATTTTCTGGGTTATAAGCGGCCGGAACAATCAGATGCAAACTGGATAGCACTGACTTACTAGCCACTGCAATTCCAACACTAGGATATAAAAGAGAATTAGAGGTCATATCATCCCACTACCCTCATCCCACCCACTGCGTATAAGTAATGCCATGAGCGATCGTAGGAGCTACCAAGGCTGCGCCTTCAGCTAGCGTAGCAAACTGCTCTAAAACAAAAGCTTTAGTAGCTGCCCCGCTATTGAGCTGTTGATTCCAGTAAGTAATACCACCAGAGTCTCCTGCTCTATGCAATACGTTTTGATAGAGGTTATCGATATAGGAGACGTTGGTGGGGTTTGAGCCGTACTTAGCAACAAACTCGGGACTAGCAACAAAAGAAGCGCCAACGCTAGTAATGATGTTTGCTCCTTTATCGACTTGAGCAATCCAATAGCCTAGACCACCAGCATCAGGAGTACGATTAAAAGTAGCTTGATAGAGCATATAGACTGAACCAGCTGTTTGGTTAGAGGCAATGTCTAGGGCAATGTTGGTGTCAGAGAATTGGAGACGCTGTATGTTGGTTAGCGTATCAGCACCTTTTGCGTTTGCAAGGTCAGATACTGTGAAATTACTTCCATTAGGTTTTAAAGTAAAAGTCGTAGAACTTCCAGAGTATGTAACTGTGTTAATACCCAATCCACCAGTGTAGGTGTCGCCAGCATAAGCAATTGTGCTTGTTAAGACTGCGCCTGTATTTTGTTGTGCAAAAATACTGCTGAGCGCTTGCTCAATACTTGTGGCGCTTAATTCTGAATAAGGAATCCAGCTTGTGAAATTTTGATTTGCAGATTCCCATGGGTCATATCCTTGTATCGTTGTACCAGTAACAATGCCATTAAGATTATTCTCAATGATGTTGTATAAAGCCTGATATGCCAATGTTGCAGAATTATTATTTATAACTGTATTTGCAGCGACCAGCGCATCAGTACCAATGTAACCATGTAGATTATCTCCAATTGGCTGATAATTCACCTCACCCAATACTATTTTTTTTCCATACTGAGCACTCAGAGACTGTAGCTCATTAATAATGCTTGGATAAGGAGTATTCCAAAGCTGGTTTAATGGATTAGCAATAGCGGGATTTGCATTCTTAAATAAACTGATTAACTGCGCAAGATTAGTGACTGGGGTTTGAGATAACTCCGGATAAAAGGATAGCCCTATTTTATCTACCAACCCCCAGATAGCAATTTGGTTAAATGGATCGCTTGTACGGCCTAAAAAATTACCATCATAAGTAATATCCCCGCTATAACCAGCTCTAATATCCTTAACTATTTGCGTCCATTGTCCAAGGTATTGGGCAGTCATAAAATTATCTGATTCGGAGCCTAAGTATTGAAGTCCAACACCATGCGCTTGTGCTATTGGTGAGAATGCCTTGAAGTATGCGTCCACTCCAGCTAAAAAAGTATTTGCATTAAAAGTGGCTGGTGTATTGAAAGTATTTAGATTGCTACCAACTCCATCTAAGGTCCAGTGCACTTTTGTAGCTACTGAAAGCCCGATCGACCTTGCGTAATCAATTTCAGTCAACATTCTATCGCTTGGGGAGGTATTTAAGATAGTACCATCTGCCGCGACATTGATACCATAATCGAAGGTGATTCCTGAATAACCTACGCTTTTAATATGATTCATTACTGCTTGTAATTGCGTGTCAGTTATTCTTGAATTTAGCGAGTCACCCCACCATCCAATAGATGCGTAACTAGTTAATGAGTTGCTCATGTCCTATCAGTTCCGTTTAGTAAGTAATGCGATTTACTGCGCATATATTTTTATTACTGAACATCTTTGCAAACACCGCTATAAGAAATAAAGATTAGCCTTTTAGACAATAACATTCTTTTAATTAGAATCAATGTAACCCTAGAGTTTTGACCAATCAACAGTGCTTCCCCTGACCCACCAACTGCTGGTATGCAATTCCATGAGCAACGGTTGGTGTTACTAGGGCAACCCCCTTCAGAAAACGTAGCAATTTGCTCTAATACAAACGCCTTGGTCGCAGCTCTAGTATTGAGTTGTTGCTGCCAATAAGCTACACCTCCAGATTCACCTGCCCTATGTAATATATTTTGATATAGGTTGTCCACATACGAAGCATTGCGAGGGTTAGAATCATGCCTAGCGACAAACAAGGAGGCGACATCTTTAATGATGTTTGCCCCTTCATCTACGGCATTAATCCGATAGCCAAGACCAGCAAGCATCTGGGGTTCTATTAAAGTAAGCTGGATAGAGTATGTAGACTGAACCAACGGTTTTGGTAGGCTTTATGTCGAGGGCGACATTGGTATTGGAAAATTGGAGGTGCTCGATATTGGCAAGAGTGTCTGTGCCATTCCGATGCGCAATGTTATCTGCTGCGCTTCTGGCGATACTAGATGCGATTGAAATGGTGTATTCAGCGATGAAGCCACATCTGAGGGTAACTAAATAAGAAAACGTTTTTATAAATCAGATTGCCTACCCTCATGAGGGCTTAGGCCAAAACGGTTTGTACCCCAACGAGGCTCACTGTGGTGTTAACGATGGCTTGAACCACTTGTTCTGCTGTTAAGCCAGTATGCGCCGAAAGAATATCCGCAGCTGCCGCTGCTACTAATGGAGTGGCAAATGAAGTACCAGACCAAGTCTCTAAAACCCCATTGAGTCCATAGGCCAAAACGTGAGTTCCAGGGGCATTAACAAAGTTATAAGAACTAGATGATCCCGCCTGATTGGTGTTCGATGTGAAAGACAAGCTGTTAACACCCAAGTTTTGCGCGCTTGATCCTACTGCAATGGTAGTCGAAGCTGATTGGGCATAGGTGGCAGGATATTGTGGCGCAGATGCGCCAGTATTACCAGAAGCCATACAAACAATGACACCATGAGATGCTGCATTACTCAATGCGGTAAGTTCAGCAGGACTTGCAGTGGCACCGCCCAAAGAGAGATTAATAATATTTGCGCCGTGCGCAACAGCGTAATTAATAGCATTAATGAGATTGGCTTGAGTACCGTTACCACTAGCATCCATTGCCTTAAGAACCATTAACTGAGCATCATATGCGCCGCCCACCATTCCTCCAGTAGCGCTAGCGCTCACTGCAATCATTTCTGAGGCAACAGCTGTTCCATGACCATTGTCATCTTGTACATTAGCGGTGTTATTCACAAAATTCCAGCTAGCTGAGCTCAAATTATGAGTGAGTGCAGCATTATTTAAATCAATTCCCGTATCAATTTCAGCAATGACTACCCCTTTACCGGTATAGCCTGCAGCCCAAGCATCCTGAAAGTGAGTAGCGCCAATTTGCCACTCTCCTGCACTTGTCTTAATTGAGGTGCCTTGAGGTAATGGCAGATTTAAGGCTGCCGATAAAGCGGATGCTAAGTTGACCTCACCAAATCCATTGATGGGACTCCAAGCAGTAGTGGATATATTGAGAACAACTGGTGAGGCTAAAACTTCAGCAGCAGAGATCTTCCCCTGGACCAGTAATCCGTCAGGCGTACCTTGCTGATTAAAGGAAGCATTAACCAAGTCCCAAACAATCTCGCCAATCGGGGTCCCAGAGTTTAATTGAGATGTCCAATATTGAGCGCCAGATATATCCGGCGCTCGATTCAAAATATCTTGGTAAATTTGAGTAATCTGCGCGCCAGCTGAAAGGTTGCTGTACTGAGCGATAAATTCGGTAGATTGAGCAAAACCTTTGGCAACATCGACTGGACTAGCGCCATTGGCAATTTGCGTCGCCCAATAAGATAACCCTGCCGTATCGGGCGCACGGCCAAAGAACCCGAGATATAACTCGGTTACGTTATCTTCTGCAAATTGGGTTGTGGGATATAGCACTTGCTAACTCTCGATACACGACTAGACATAGCAGAATAAGGCTTCTACAGTCTTCACTCAAGGCATATGAGACTAAATTGTGCGCTAAATCACATTTCCAGATAAAAATAAAGCCCTATGAAACAAGGGCTTAAGTATGACTAGAGGCTATTAGTGACGATTAGTGGCGTACTTGAAAACCACCCGGAGCAGTTAACGGAGCATCTTCGCCGTGGCCAAGCAATTCCCGCAACGCCGATGCGTAACTAGCGCGAGCTGTTTGAGCAATGGCTAAATCACGCTGTAACTCAATAATTTTTTGATCAGTATGCTGCACTGATAGTAGCTGCGCCTTAGCTTCCTCGGTTAGGAGGTCTAATTCATACTCCACTTCATCAATGCGAATAATAGACATAGACCTATTAGTATCCTTTAAATTGACTCACAATGCTGAGCAATACTGAGCTATGCGGCCATTATATCAAGCCAATACCAAAAATCCATACTAAATTTTATAGCGACGCTAAGCTTTATTTGAGATATGGCATTTTCTGATCGGATGGTAAAACCAGTACAATTGCTCTCAGAGCACGGTTTATATACCTGCCAGATTTTGATAGAGATTAATTCCTTTTTGAAAGCGTTGTTTTTATGACCACGATTACGATTGATAATAAAGAATATGAATTTGAAAGCCTTTCAGACAAAGCAAAGGCGCAATTAAGCAGCCTGCAGTTTGTCGATGGTGAATTGGCTCGCTTGCAAGCTAAAGCATCTGTGTTGCAAACTGCCCGTATGGCTTACTCCAAGGCATTGCAAGACGAACTAAACCCAATGGGTTCTGGTGATACGATCCAGTTCTAAGCACTTAGCAAGATCAGTGGAAATTAAAAAAGCTGCCTTTGGCAGCTTTTTTATTTATGCGCTTTAACTTATGCGCTAAAAATACAGTGGAACTTACCCAGCTAGATGCAAGATTCCAATTGAAAGCTCATTGTTATCACCCGTAAATTGGGTTAAACCAGTGAGCTTAATCAAGGTGTCACCAGCATGATTGCCTGCACTTCCACTCACCGCCTCCAATACATAGGTATCACCACCAAACTGAAACCAAGCCAAACTGTGCGCATTGGATGCATGAGCTTGAGCGGCGCTGATCCAGCTTGCTAAATTAGAGGCCTCGCCTGTCACCTTAGTTACTTGGGCACTGTTACCAGTCCCGCCAGCCCACATTAACTGGTTATCCACATCCCCAAGGAAAGTGATGGCATCTTGACTTTGAGCATTGTTATTTAATCCAGCAATTGCAACTAAGGCGTTAGCAGCCAAATCTTGTGGCAAAGACAATCCATTAGGTGCAAGGGCTATAAAGTCGGCTACAGTTTCTGCGTGAGCAGCTAAATTAATAACACCTGTTGCTCCCACTCCAGAAAGTATCACTGTGTTCTGGCCATTACCCAAATTCAAAAGAACTTGACCATCACCCGCATCAAAAACAAAGTCGTTACCGTTGCCAAGGGTTATAAAGTCGCTACTACTTTGAGCGCCACTTGCCCCGCCAACTAAGAATAA
>Ga0364867_10554_pt1 | contig 18471 bp, 16 predicted proteins | sample ExccelAu500001D4_3_FD_206915 | JGI IMG/M metagenome (GOLD analysis project Ga0364867, IMG submission 206915) | Enriched cells from Trout Bog Lake Hypolimnion, Wisconsin, USA - BchlTB.Aug13.5000.01.D4 | ecosystem: Environmental > Aquatic > Freshwater > Lake > Hypolimnion/Profundal zone | place...
GACTAGCGTTTCATCAGGCAATGGCAAAAAACGCTCCAAAGAATCTAAATACAAACCCAATGGATCTGCATCGGGATCTGCATCATATACGCTGACATTCGTAGAGATCCGAGGTAGCAACATATCACCTGATATTAAAACGCCTAAGTCTTTACAAAAAAGAGAGGCGTGTTCAGGCGCATGCCCAAACCCCATGATGACTTGCCAATGATGTCCACCGATAGCAATACGCTCGCCATCAATAATTCGACGATATTGTCTTGGCACTCCAGGAACCATATTGCTGAAATAGTTTGATCGGCCTCGAATTTTTTCTAGGTCTTCCGGAGTAGTCAAACCATGTTTCTGAAAATGGTCTGCTGAACCTCCGCTACCTGCTCGACTACCAACTGCAGCACCGCCCTCTTTATGGCTTAACCACTGCGCTGTTAAATAATCCGTCATTGAAATCCACAGAGGTACATTCCAACGTTCACACAACCATTGCGCTAAGCCAATATGATCAGGATGCATATGCGTGACGATCACGCGTAAGATCGGCAGGCCCTGCAATTGGGTGGCAAAGATCTGCTCCCATGCCGCCTTAGTCTCTTCATTAGCAATGCCACAATCCACAATTGTCCAACCAGAGATACCATCTATTTGGTCTTGCAAAAGCCACAAGTTAATATGGTCTAAAGCGAATGGCAATCGCATTCTGAGCCAATACACTCCTGTTGCCACCTCAATACATTCACCCATCTGGGGTAATTGATCCGCTAAGGGATAATGAATTGCGCGTTCTTGATCTGCTTTGATTTGACTTTGTGTACTCATATAGATTGGTCTTACTTTGACAGCTGTTCCATCACCTTGTAATCACTATTGCGAAATTGATCCTCAAAATGGATATTGCCGTGGTTGTTACCGTACGCTTGCAGAAATCACCACGTGGACCGAAATGACGGATACAGAAAAGCTAAAGATCTGCGCCCAACTATCTGAACGCAGATCTCAATAAATACATCTTATCGATTGACATCCACAATCAAACGTCCACGCACATTTCCTGCCATCAACTTTTGCGCGTATTCAATCGAATCTGCCAAGCTAATCTCATGCGAGATTTCATCCAGTGTTTTCAGATCTAATAATTTTCTGAGTTGCTCATAGGCAGCAATCCGTTTACCGCGTGGAACAGTAACGCTATTAACGCCATACAAAGTAACGCCACGCAAAATGAATGGCGCTACTGTTGAGGGAAAGTCCATTCCTTGCGCAAGGCCGCAAGCTGCTACTGCGCCATCACTCTTGGTTTGCGCACAAGCATTTGCAAGAGTATGACTGCCGACACTATCTACAACTGCAGCCCAACGCTCTTTAGCCAGTGGCTTTCCTGGAGCAGATAAGCTAGCGCGATCAATCACTTCAGTAGCGCCCAACTTCTTTAAGTACTCTGCTTCTGCCATTCGGCCTGTGCTCGCCACCACCTTGAAGCCTAATTTACTCAACAAAGCAATCGCAATACTCCCAACACCGCCCGCTGCACCCGTTACTAAGACCTCGCCATCGCTGGGTTTAGTTCCATGCTTCTCCAGCGCCATGACACACAACATTGCCGTATATCCAGCTGTTCCGATAGCAAGTGCTTGCTTGGCAGTTAAGCCCTTTGGCAATGGGATGAGCCAGTCTGCCTTAACTCGCGCTTGTTGCGCCAATCCGCCCCAATGCGCCTCGCCTACGCCCCAGCCGTTTAGAAGCACCAGATCGCCCACCTTAAAGTCGGGACTACTGCTCTCCAATACCTCGCCTGCAAAATCAATGCCGGGCACCATCGGAAAACTACGCACTACTGGGCCTTTTCCCGTAATCGCTAAGCCATCTTTGTAATTTAGGGTGGAATACAGCACTTTTACCCTGACATCCCCCTCAGGGAGGCTGGATTCATCAACCTGAGCCAATTCAGCCCGATACCCCTGATCATCCTTATTTACTAAAATGGCCTTAAACATATCCTATCCTTATATAAAATCCCGTTTTACGACAGAAAAACCGCCTAAAAGGTTTATCCTAACAAGCATTATTGACGATGGAAATTCCCATGAAAAAAATTCTACTCTTAAGTATTGTTTCAAGCTTCATTCTCACTGGATGCTACCCAACTTCCGTAGACATGTCCCTGGGTAATATGCGTCTGATCACCTCTAGCGCAGATCCTCAAGATACCGAGAACTTTGCCATGAAGACTTGTAAGAACGATTTTTATGAAGGGGCTAGCTTCTTATCTAAGGCCGGCAAAGAATATCGCTTTAAGTGCGTTAAGGCTGAAGAGAATGAAGTCTTGATTCCGATTCCTGGTACCACCATCAACCCAGAAAACACAGCCGGAGCGAAGTGAGTCCCTTTACCTCACAAGAACTTCGCAAGGGCTTTTCTTCTTTTGCAACTGGGGTGACTGTTATCACCTGCTTGGATGACAGTCAACAGGCTCATGGCATCACCATCAGCTCCTTTAATACGGTCTCTCTTGAGCCGCCACTGATCCTGTGGAGCTTAAAAAAGCATTCTCGTTTAATGCCCTTCTTTGAAGTTGGCCATCCACAGTTGATTCACGTTCTTGCAAGAGGCCAAGAAGATCTTGCGATGCATTTTGCTACTGTCAAAGAAAACCAGTTTGATGGCGTCGCTCACCGCATCACTGCAAACGGGCTTACGCAGCTTAATGATTGTGTTGCTTATTACGAGTGCGAGACCATCTCTGTTTATGCGGGCGGCGATCACAATATTATTGTGGCTAAAGTACTTCGGCTCCAAAATCATCCAGAGTGTGAGCCTCTCATTTTTGCCAAGAGCAAATTTGTTGGTCTCGATTTTGTCCAAGACATTTAGTTAGTCAATCTTTTTGCACTGAAAGAAGCTCAATGCTGCGCTTATGGGGTAGACAAAGCTCAATTAATGTTCAAAAGGTCCTATGGTGCCTTGCAGAGCTGGAGCTCAAAGAGGGCGCTGACTTCGAACGTATTGATGCTGGGCTAGAGTTTGGAATAAACCGTAGCTCTGAATACTTAAGCATGAATCCCAATGGTTTAGTGCCCACTTTAGAAGATGGCGAGCTTGTGCTGTGGGAATCTAATACCATCATGCGTTACTTGGTCAGAGCTTACGATGTCAAACAAAGATTCTCGACTGATATTGCTACACAATCTCAGTCCAGTAAATGGTTAGATTGGCAACTCAGTACGATGTGGCCACCCTTGCGAGGCACATTTCTGGGTTTGACTCGCACCCCTGAGGCCCAGCGTAATTACGCAGCAATCAAAAAAGGCTACCAAGACACCAATGTGCATCTAGCCATGTTGGATAACATTCTAAGCAAACAAAGCTTCTGCTCTGGAGACCAGTTTCATATTGGAGACATTCCCCTTGGACTTTGTGTCAATCGGTGGATTCTGCTTCACCAGGCCTTCCCAGAAAAAACTGGGCCTAAAGCCGACCTGATTCATATTGATCAATGGCTAAAGCGCCTAGAAGATCAAACGCACTACTCTGAGATCGCCGAAAAAGAATTAAATATAGTTAATCTTGATTAGCTTTATTCAACCGTAACACTCTTTGCAAGATTGCGGGGCTTGTCAACATCGGTTCCGCGTGCACAGGCAGTGTGGTATGCGAGTAACTGCAAAGGTACAACGTGCAAGATGGGGGATAAATTGCCGTAGTGCTCAGGCAAACGTATCACATGAATCTCATCAGTATTCACAATATCAGTATCGTGATCAGCGAATACATAGAGCATTCCGCCACGCGCCTTCACTTCCTGCATGTTCGACTTGAGCTTCTCGAGTAATTCATCCTTTGGCGCGATAGTGACGACGGGCATCTTGTCGGTAACTAATGCTAAGGGGCCATGTTTAAGCTCTCCAGCAGGATAAGCTTCAGCATGTATATAAGAAATTTCTTTGAGCTTGAGCGCACCTTCTAAAGCAATTGGGTAATGCATGCCTCTTCCCAAAAACAGCGCATTCTCACATTTAGCAAAGGCCTCACTCCAAGCAATGATTTGGGGCTCGAGGGCTAAAACGGAATGTAGCGCTTTTGGCAAATGCCGTAACTCTCTTAAGAGTTTCTTTTCTTGATCAGGATTTAATTTACCAGCGCGCTTTGCAATCGATAGGGACAGCAGGTAAAGCGCGAGTAATTGGGTTGTAAATGCTTTGGTAGAGGCAACACCAATCTCAGTTCCAGCCTTGGTCAAAAAATGCCAATCGGTTTCGCGCACCATCGCACTAGAAGCGACGTTACAAATTGCCAGAGTAAAACGATGTCCTAGGCTCTTAGCATGCCGCAGAGCCGCCAAGGTGTCAGCTGTTTCACCTGACTGAGAAACTACAATGACTAGAGTGTTAGGAAAAGACACGGTTTTGCGATAGCGATATTCACTCGCAATTTCTACTTGAGTAGGAATACCTGCAATCTCTTCTAACCAATACTTCGCAACGCAAGCCGAGTAATAACTTGTACCGCAGGCCAAAATCAAAATCTGATCAAAAGTATTCCAATCTGCTGGCTTCGCTCCAAATAATTCAGGTCCAAATTGAGTAATGTTGGCAAGGGTATCGCCGATTGCACGAGGTTGCTCAAAAATCTCTTTTTGCATGTAATGCTGATATGGGCCCAGATCGACAGCTTCTGATTGAGTGGGCATGGGCTTAGAGACCCTCTTCACTTCTTGTCCAGCATGGTCCAGAATCTGGATAGTGCTAGCTTTAATGACTGCTACATCACCCTCTTCTAGATACACCATAGAATGGGCACGTCCAGCTAATGCAAGAGCATCTGAGGCTAGGAAGTTTTCGCCCTCACCCAATGCGATGACTAAGGGCGACCCTACACGAGCCCCGATCAGAAGCTCTGGCTGATCTTGCGCAATGACGCCGACGGCATATGCGCCATGCAATCTCGATAGTACTGATCTCACAGCGAATCCAAGATCTTTTTGCCCTTGAGCTACATAAGCTTGATGAATTAAATGGGCAATAACCTCAGTATCTGTTTCTGAGGTAAATACGTAGCCTGCGGACTGAAGCTCTGACCTAAGAGCTTCATAATTCTCGATGATGCCGTTATGGACGACTGCAATCAGTCCATTTGAAATATGGGGATGAGCGTTCTGTGTATCAGGCTTGCCATGGGTTGCCCAGCGTGTATGCGCAATGCCTAAGGTGCCAATAAATTGCTTACCTTGCTCAGCCAACTCAGCAACACGCGCAGTGGTTCTAGCACGCTCAATAGGATGTTTGGCGTCAGCGCTATTAATAACAGCAAAGCCGCAAGAGTCATAACCGCGGTACTCTAAGCGACGTAAGCCCTCAATCAATACTTCAACAATATTTTTACTAGAGACAGCGCCGACGATTCCGCACATTACTTGCGACCCTTCAGTACCTTCTTGGCTACCTTCTTCACTGCTTGCTTAGTAGCAGCTTTAACTGTGACTTTTTTTGTAGGTCGCTTCCACTCTAAAGAGATTTGCTTCACTCTCGAAATCGTCAATTGATTAGCAGGTGCATCTTTGGTCAAAGTGGTGCCGGCACCCAAGGTCGCTCCGCGCTTCACCCGAATTGGTGCCACCAACTGAGTGTCAGAGCCAATGAAGACATCATCTTCAATAATCGTTTGATGTTTATTGACGCCATCGTAATTACAAGTAATGGTGCCTGCCCCAATATTGACACGGGCTCCCACAATTGAATCGCCAACATAAGATAAGTGATTGGCCTTACTGTTGCTTCCAATCTTGCTATTTTTCACTTCGACGAAGTTCCCGATATGTACTTCATTGGCGAGCTCGGCACCAGGACGTAAGCGAGCGTAAGGGCCAATCACCGCATTTGCCCCCACCTTTGCGCCATCTAAGTGGCTGAAGGGGTGAATGGAAACGTCTTTACCAATGTCGCAATCGCGAACGATGCAATAAGGTCCGATCTTCACTCCCGAGGCTAGGCAAACGCTTCCCTCAAAAACACAACCTATATCAATGAACACATCGCTTCCGCAATCGAGCTTGCCACGAATATCAATCCGAGCAGGGTCAGCCAAAGATACACCGCCCTCCATTAAGTCTTTTGCCAATTGCAGTTGATATACCCGCTCTAGGCTAGCCAATTGCTCACGGCTATTCACCCCAATGATTTCAAACTCATGATCAGCTTGCGCTGTCCGAATGGGAACGCCATCCTTCACTGCCATGGCGATGACGTCAGTTAAATAGTATTCCCCTTGAGCATTATTAGCACTTAATGACTTCAGCCATTTTTTGAGGGGAGTCGTTGGCAACACCATGATGCCGGTATTAATTTCAGTAATCTGCTTTTGTGTAAACGTCGCATCTTTCTCTTCAACAATGGCACATACTGCACCATTGGAATCTCGGATGATGCGGCCGTAGCCTGTTGGTATATCAACATTTTGTGTCAATAAAGCTAGGGCAGATTCCTGACCACGAGCGCCATCTGCTAATTTAGCGAGGATGCTGAGCGTTCTCTTACTAGTCAGCGGAACATCTCCATAAAGAACTAAAGTGGGCTCTTGGGAATCCAGCTTACTCAAGGTCTGCAAAAGAGCGTGGCCAGTCCCTTTTTGTTCTGCCTGCAAAACAGTGCTGACTTTATTAAAGACAGGATGCTCAGCCAAAAAACTCTTGACGTCTGCAGCGCCGTGACCAACAACAACAATCGGGCCTTGTTTAACCTGCTTGCCCAGCAAAGATAAAGCGGTATCCAGCACATATTGCAAGAGGGGCTTGCCAGCGAGATTTTGCAAAACTTTGGGCAATGCGGATTTCATCCGCTTACCCTGTCCTGCAGCCAAAATGACGATGTTCATATCAAGGGATTATAAGTCCCCGGAATCAGGGTTCCACAAGCCAATTCATCCAATTCAGCCTCATCGATCGCCTTGTCTCCAGCCGATCTAGCGGCAATTCCAGACAGAACTGAAGAAATATCCAGGTTTTTGAAATCAAAGGCCTCTGCGTCCATTAAGTGCGAAGGGACGATGTGATGCATTGCTCGAAATATATTCTCTACGCGGCCCGGATATTGCTTTTCCCATTCGCGTAACATTTGTTTCATAGCCTGCCGCTGTAAATTTGGCTGGCTACCACACAAGTCACATGGAATGATTGGGAAGTTCATATCAGCCGCATACCGCTCTAATAATTTCTCTGGCACATACGCTAAAGGACGAATCACAATATGCTTGCCATCATCCGAACGGAGTTTAGGTGGCATACCCTTAAGTTTGCCCGCATGAAATAAATTGAGTAATAAGGTTTGCAAAATGTCATCACGATGATGGCCAAGTGCAATTTTTGTGGCACCCAACTCATCCGCTACGCGGTACAAAATGCCACGACGCAAGCGTGAACATAATCCACAAGTTGTTTTGCCTTCTGGAATCACCCGCTTCACAATGCTATAGGTGTCTTGCTCTTCAATATGAAAAGGCACGCCCAATGCAGACAAGTAATTTGGCAAAGTCTCCGCGGGAAAGTTAGGTTGTTTCTGATCTAAGTTAACAGCGACAATCTCAAACTGAATCGGGGCTCGCTCACGCAACTTGAGCAATATATCCAGCATGGCAAAACTATCTTTTCCACCCGATACACAAACCATGACTTTGTCACCATCTTCAATCATGCCAAAGTCGCCAATGGCTTGACCGGCCAAACGACAAAGCTTTTTCTCTAGCTTATTTTCTTCGAAGGCGACTTTACGAATATCGTTCATAGCATTTAAAAATTAGCCCGGCTTGATGCGAAATACTTCTACGCCTACTGAATGGCAGTCAGGATAGACATCTGGCTTGGCAGTGCTAACACGAACCGCCAACACTTTTGGGTGAGCCAGCATAGCGGCAACAATATCATCACAAAAAGTTTCTTGTAAGTGGATATGGCCCTGCAAAGCCCTATTCTTAATGGTTTCGCGGATAAAGTCATAGTCAACCACCTCTCCCAATAAATCTTGTTTAGGAGTATTGAGTCCAAGTGGAATATATAAATCCACATTGAGAATCACGCGTTGTTCCGCTTTCTTCTCAAAATCATGAACGCCGATATTGATGTAAATCTCGTAGTCGCGCAAATATAAACGGCGGCAGTCAATCAGACTGGGATGGGAGAGAATGGCTTGCATGAGTTAATTTACCTTGGTCATTTAGTGAGTCTTGAACATCACATCTCGCTCCGATGGCAACAAATGTTGCCCACCATCAACGTAGAGTGTCGTTCCAGTAATTGCAGATGACTCTGCTAAAAATATGGCGGCTTTAGCCACATCGATTGCCTTAGAAGAGCGACCGAGCGGGGTCATTTGATGCGCCTTTGAAAATCCCTCAGCTGTTTGATCGCCAGAAGGGAGCGTAATTCCAGGAGCTAGGCCAATCACGCGGAGTAAAGGGGCAAAATCGACTGCCAAAATTTCGATTGAGCTTAGTAAGGCGCTTTTTGATAGCGTGTAAGACAAGTAATCTGGATTGGGATTAATGAGTTTTTGATCTAGTAGCTGTATCACTGACGGAATACATTCGCCCTCCAACTGATGTTGCTTCTGATGTTCAAAAAACATTTGCGAAAGAATGATTGGCGCTGTCAAGTTCACCTGCATATGTGCCAATACATTTTTTCCACTTAAAGGAGTATCTGAATTTGCTCGATCGTATTCAAAAATTGAAGCGCTATTAATGATGCAGCCTAGATTCGGAAATGCCTTAGCTACGGCTGTAAATAGTTCTTTTGCTTCTGCCTCCTTACTCAAGTCAGCCTGAAAAGCTAGCGCCTTGACCCCGAGGGCAAGAATATCGGTAACCGTCTGCTTTGCTTCAGTAGCAGATCGACCATAATGAATAGCAATGTCCCAACCCTGACGAGCAAATTCCAAAGCAATTTCTCGACCCAAACGCTTTGCAGCGCCGGTCACTAAAACGGCTTTATTTGACGTAAATTGGGACGCAGAACTCATGTGCAGTTAAATTCTCTTAGACTAGCGAGCTATGGATATTACCTTGACCAGCCTAGAAGCGGAGCATAGCCAACTGCTCAGCAGCAAAATTCGTGCTGAAATCAGTGCTAAAGGCGGCTGGATCCCCTTCTCCCGCTTTATGCAAATGGCCCTGTACGAACCCGGCATGGGCTATTACAGCGCTGGCGCCCACAAACTGGGAGCAGGGGGTGACTTTACGACAGCTCCTGAATTAAGCCCATTATTTGGCTCCGCAGTTGCCAATACCCTCTTACCGGTTCTGGAAGGGTTTAAATCAAAAGGCCTGCCAAGCAAAATTTTGGAATTTGGAGCTGGTACCGGCAAATTGGCTGAGGCGATTTTGCAGCACCTGGGCAAACAGGGCTTTAGCCTCGATGCTTACGAAATTATCGAAATCTCTCCAGACTTGGCTGCCAGACAGCAATCACGTCTAAACCACCTAATCGCTAGTCAAGAGAGCAGCACTACTTGTCACTGGCTAGATGAATTACCCCAAAACTATCAGGGGGTGATTATTGCTAACGAGGTCATCGACGCCATTCCTTGTGAGCTGATTATTTTTGAGAATGGCTTTTGGCATTGGCGCGGGGTCTCTGATGAGAATGGGCAGTTTCTTTGGAAGACTGGTAAACCGGTTAACCAAAATGCATTACCCACAATCTTATTGAATGGAAATTTTCCCGAAGGCTACACAACCGAACTGCATCCCCAAGCTCACGCTTGGATGCGTCAAGTCGCACAGCAACTTCAGACTGGATTATTTCTGACTTTAGATTATGGCTTTCCAGAGTCTGAGTACTATCACACTCAAAGACAAGAAGGTACTTTGATTGCGCATCACCGCCACCACGCAATACCCGACCCCTTTCATTTGCCGGGTCTTTGTGATTTAACGACACATGTGGAGTGGCTTGAGCTTGCTCGTATTGCTCTCGCAGAACAAGCAGATGATGTTTTTCTGACTAATCAAGGGGCTTATCTGCTCAACGCAGGGATCGGTGAACTGGCTTTAGAGCTTGCTGATCCAAAAGACGCTGAAATATTTTTGCCAATCTCCAACGCATTACAAAAACTACTCTCTGAAGCAGAGATGGGCGAGCTCTTTAAAGCGTTTGCTTTCTCAAAGAATTTGAGTGATCTCATTCCGGGACAACATCTTCAAGACTTGCCTGGTTTGGGTGGTCGTAATCGCCTCTAGCTAAAGAGCTGCAGCAATCGCTGCTAAGCGTGCCTTTTCCACCACTAGCCGAATCTTCTCGCCATTATTTCTATCGGAGGAGTCAAGATCAGCAATGCATTGCGCTAACTCTAGGGCTTGGGCTTTTTGTAAGGCCTGAATCAGATCGCTCACCTCAAAGCCGATTTGTTTGGCCAGGGTCAAAACCATCATCGCTCGCTCTGGCTTGCGCCACACATCAGCACGATTAAACCAAGCCAGAATCTCTTGAGCAGTATTTTTCTGACCTCCTCTTTGCTTTAACAAGAGATTCAGTTCACTAAAAATTTCACTGAAGTCGCGAACTTCATTTGGCATCTTTACCGCCTCTGACCATGCTCGAATTTCAGTAGGCGGTAAATTCATGAGCACCACTGCACAACGCTCCTCTAATGTTGGAGGGGCAATCCGCAAATAGTCTCGCAAGCTCTCTCGTTGTGGTTCATCGATGAGCTGCGCATTTAGACTGCTTGGTAACAGCAATTTTGCAGCGCCGGCATCCAGTAAGACCTGAAACATCCGCATGGGCTTAGTGGCTGTTAGGCCTCTTGATAGCTCTTGCCAAATTCTTTCGGATGAGAGTGCTGCTAGCTCGCCAGATCGAACGATTGCTTGAATTGCGAGGAGGGTTTCCTCGGCTACGATAAATTCAGGAAAGCGGGCTGCAAAGCGGGCCACCCGCAGTAAACGTAGAGGGTCCTCAGCAAAAGCATCGGAGACATGACGCAAGATCTTTTTGGCTAAATCTGCTTGTCCATTAAATGGATCAATGATGGGGCCCACCCACTCGCCATTTTCAGAGAGCTCTTGTGCCATGGCATTGATGGTTAAATCACGACGCTCAAGGTCTTGCTCCAGGGTCACAGAAGGATCTGCATGGAATACAAAACCTTTATACCCAGCGCCTGTTTTGCGCTCTGTTCTAGCCAAGGCATATTCAGCTTGAGTGGCGGGATGTAAAAAAACAGGGAAGTCCTTGCCGACTGGACGAAAACCTTTTGCAAGCATTTCCTCTACAGAACTTCCTACCACCACATAATCGATATCGTGGGCTGGGATGCCCATCAGGGTATCTCGTATTGCACCACCAACAGCGTAGGTTTTCACGAACTAGCCCATTCCTTCAAGCGTATGGCGACTCATTCCAAAGACATCCACTAAGGCATCTTGACTATTAACAGGCAAAGTATTAGGCAAACTCATCGAAGCAATATTATCTCGAGACATTAGCGTAGGTCCCGGTAAATATTCAAATGCAAGGGCTTGCAAATACCCGACTAGATTAGGCACAGGAATAATCACACACTTTGTCTTGGCTTTACGAGCTGCGAACTTAACAATGGCCTTCATCGTTAATACATCTGGTCCAACTAAATCATAGGACTGGTGAATTGTCTGGGGCATGGTGAGCGATTTCACAAATGCACTGGCTACATCATCAACGCTGACAGGCTGAAACTGTGCATCACAGTGTGCTAAAGGCAAAGCCGGAAATAATGTTGTCAGCTTAGAAAATAAATTAATGAACTGATCGGCCGCACCAAAAATGACAGAGGGTCTAAAGATTGTCCAATCGAGATTGCTCGCCTTCACTGCAGCCTCTCCAGCGCCTTTGCTCCGCTGGTACATCGAAGGGCCGTGCTCGTCGGCGCCTAAAGCACTCATATGAAGGTAGCGCTTCAGGCCATGCAATTGCATTGCGGTGATAATGTTTTTGGGCAGCTCGACATGCGCCGCCTTAAATACTTTGCCATAGGGTTTGGCGGGCTGATCGTGCAGAACGCCCACCAAATTAATCACTGCACCATGAGAGCGCACTCGACCGCATAAATTTTGTAGCTCATCAAAATCATGAATATCGGCATCCTCAAGATGCACCTTGGGTAACATTCTGAGCTCACGAGCTGCGCCTAAATGTCGAGTAGGCAGCAATACTGAATAACCCGCATTTTGTAGTTTTGCCGCTAAAACGCGGCCCACAAATCCATTGCCACCGATGAGTAAGATGTCGTATTTCATAAGATTGATTATCTCCTTAAGGTAAATCGCTTTGCGTCGCCGCTTTTGGAGTAATGGTGCCTAAGCGCTGTTTTAAGGATTGTGACTGCCCTTGCATGACAGATGCGTAATAACTGGAATTAGACAATACGTTCTTGACGTAGGTGCGAGTCTCGTTAAAAGGAATAGTCTCAGCAAAAATAGCACCTTCAACTGGCCCATCCAATTTCTCGCGCCACTGTTTTGAGCGGCCCGGGCCAGCATTGTAGGCAGCCGAGGCTAGCACCCACGAGCCGTCCAAATCATTGAGAACCATATTGAGGTAATTGCTACCGAGCGTCAAGTTGGTATTTCTATCTTGGAGCTGTTGGCTGGTATATGAAGTCATCCCGATTTTCTTGGCAACATACTTTGCAGTATTTGGCATGACTTGCATCAAGCCTGCCGCACCGACATTCGATGAAGCATTCATAATGAAACGGGATTCTTGACGGATGAGTCCGTATGCCCAAGCCAAATTCAAATCAATCTGTTTAGCAATCGGTGCCAAGTCATCTTTAAAAGGGGTTGGGTAGCGCAAGGTGAAATCATGCTCTTGCTTGGTTCGATCAGCAGTATTGACTACGCGATCATACAAATTGATGCGCTTGCCGTATTCCGCAGCAGCTAATAGCTGCTTATCAGACATATTGCGTAACTCCCAATTCCACTCTCGATTTCCCTCAAATCGGAGATTCATGGCGTAAAGATGTTGTGCTCGTATAAAACCATTGCGATTGGCCATCACATCAATTTCTTGCTCAGACACCCTGGTCCGGGACGGCGCATGATTTGATTTTCCTAATTCTTCACGAGCAAGTTGTCCGTAAAAATTAAATTGATCCTGAATCAGTTCGAAAGATTCGCGCGCTTTGGCATCTTGCCCCTCCGCCTTCAGTGCACGACCATACCAGTAGGTCCAGGCCGGATCTCGACTGCGGACCGCCGGATTCATACCCTCGATGGCCTGCTTCACTAAAGTCCAATCTTTCACCCTCAAGCCTGCTCGAACCTTCCACTCTTGACTCTCTGTAGAGAGGAGCTCGTTATAACCTAAAGCCTGCTGCAGTCGATAGGCATCATCGGCATTGGGATCCAACTTCTTAGCCAAAAATTGACCGATCACTCCCCAAGCGACAGCCTGGTTCTCTTTGCTGTAGCGATTACCGATTTGCTGAAAATCTTTATATGCTCTAGCTGGATCCGTTTTCGCCATCTTCACCACGTCAGCAATGGGGTCTTCGCCGCCTAAACGGCGTGACATCGTATCAAATCCCATTTCATTAGCAGCGCGACCGATGGCCCTACCCTCACTTGGCGTCATACCTCCAGCCTGAACTAGAAGTGGCACCAATTCTTGACAAGATTGCCCAAAGTAACGAGGGTCAATCAAAATGCTGCGCGCATCAAATGCAACCTTGCTAGCATTCTCGCCTTGAGCTAAATGCGATTGCAATACATAGCATTTGACCGTTGTATCGTCATCGACAACGAACTTGGCGTACTCAGCATCAAAATTACTCCAATCTTTTCGCTTACCCAATACCAGCAACCAGTCATTGCGCATTCGATCTGCAATTGCGCTCCCTTGATACTGATTTAAAAAAGCGATAACTTGTGAATCTGCACCAGTATCTGCGCGCGCTCCGCCTCCACTATCAAATAATTGAGGCTTAATTCGAAAGTAAGCAACATAATCATCGTAGGGGTAGTTTGCTAAAGCTGCAGCTAATTGCTGCGACCTGAAGACATCATTTTTTTTCGCGGCTTCCCGTAACTCTATAAAAGTACGGTCTGCATCGGTAATTTCCTCTGGGGCAAGCTTACTTTCATAAGACTTGGGCAAATGGACTTTCTTTGACTTGTCTGCAAACGCGCCTGGACTCATCAGGGCTGCCCATAGGATCAGCAATCCAGAAAGGATTTTCAATGCTGGTGCCGGGTTTTGGTGCGACTTTCTCACTATGTAACCTTGTTTACTATATTCCTTAATTTTCACCTGATAATGCTCGATATGCACGGTAATTCAACAAAATCTCTCCGCCAAGACTTACTCAGGCAACGCAATGAGTTTATGGCATCGCCAGACTATGCTCAAACCGAAGCTAGGCTAATTGGGGTACTGAATCAATTTTTGACAAATCATTCTCCGGAGCTTAAATCTATCGCCTTATATTGCCCCATCCAAAATGAAATTGATTTACGGCCTACCCTATTGGATTGGGCAAATAATCAGGCTGATCGACAACTAGCTCTGCCATTTGCAAAAGAAGATAAGCATTTGGATTTTTATCTTTGGCAAGCGGGGGATGTTTTAAGCCCAAGCAAGCATGGGGTGCCAGAGCCGATCCCCAGCAATTCTCAAAGACCCCAAATTCTTCCTGACTGTATTTTGCTGCCCTGTGTTGGCTGGTCAGAGTCGCAGGACAAGAAAAAGCATTGGCGACTAGGTTATGGTGGAGGCTACTTTGATAGAACCCTGGCTCTTTTGAAAAAACTGGGGCGCCAGCCGATCTGTATCGGCATCGGCTTTGATTGGCAAAAACTAGATGACACAAAGTGGTCTGCTCAAACCCATGATGAGCCTCTGACCTACATGCTGACCGAGTCTGGCTTAAGACCCTAGACTGAGGTTGTCTGCAATAGCCAAAACGGCTTCTGCCTGGTTCAATGAATAAAAGTGCAATCCCGGGGCGCCGGCTACTAACAGTTGATCGCAGAGATCAGTAACTACTTGTTCACCAAAAGCTCGAATCGAGGCTACATCATCTCCATAGGACTGCAAACGCAAACGAATCCAGCGTGGAATCTCAGCACCACAGGCGTCGGAAAAACGCAGCAGTTGAGTGCTGTTTGTGATTGGCATAATCCCGGCAATGATAGGCTGCGTAACACCCATTTCGTAAGCTTCATCTACAAAGCGGAAGTAGGCGTCGGTATTGTAAAAGTACTGAGTCACAGCAGAATTCGCGCCCGCCTTCATTTTCTGAACAAAAAAGTCAATATCACTCGCTGGTGATTTCGCTTGAGGATGGGTTTCTGGATAAGCAGCTACATCGATATGAAACCAGTCGCCTGTCTCTGAACGAATAAATTCCACCAGCTCATTCGCATGATGGAACTCGCCGTATTGACCCATACCAGAGGGTAGATCTCCGCGTAGAGCAACGATGCGCTTAATACCCAGTGCTTGATATTGCTTCAGCATCTGGCGCACACTCTCACGCGAACTGCCCACACAAGACAAGTGTGGAGCAACCATTGCACCAGCCGCATGAATATCACTAACCACTTTTAAAGTCCCAGACTGGGTAGAGCCACCAGCACCAAAGGTAACAGAATAAAATGCGGGCTTGAGAGTTTCACTCAAGCGCTCGCGCACTAAACGTAATTTATTCTCACCTTCTGGTGTTTTAGGGGGAAAGAATTCAACGCTCAGTTCCATTACCTTAGCCCAGTCTTTTTAGTAGCTTGATTAATAACGATAGTGATCAGGCTTGTAAGGCCCTTGCTTAGTGACGCCAATATAAGAAGCCTGCTGATCACTTAACTCCGTTAACTGCGCATTGAGCTTCTTCAGCTGTAAGCGGGCCACCTTCTCATCAAGATGCTTAGGTAGGGTATAAACGCCAACAGGGTACTTATCCGTTCCTACTGCATTCCATAACTCAATTTGCGCAATGACTTGATTGGCAAATGAAGAACTCATGACATAGGAGGGATGACCGGTACCGCAACCTAGGTTTACTAGACGGCCTTTAGCCAAAATGATGATGCGCTTTTCAGGCATCCCATTAGCGGCTGGGAAAATCACATGATCAACCTGGGGCTTAATTTCTTCCCAACGATATTTTTCGATTCCTGCAACATCAATCTCATTATCGAAGTGGCCAATATTACAAACGATCGCTTGATCTTTCATCTTAACCATATGGTCATGAGTGATGACATGGTAGTTGCCCGTTGCAGAAACAAAGATATCTGCCTTATCAGCGGCGTAGTCCATTGTCACAACACGATAGCCTTCCATTGCAGCTTGTAGGGCACAAATGGGATCGACTTCAGTGACCCAAACCTGGGCAGATAAAGCACGCAAAGCTTGTGCAGAGCCCTTACCCACGTCGCCATAACCACACACTACAGCTACCTTACCGGCAATCATGACATCCGTTGCACGCTTAATCGCATCTACCAATGACTCACGGCAACCATAAAGATTATCAAACTTACTCTTGGTGACGGAGTCGTTCACATTGATCGCAGGAAACTTGAGTTCTCCCTTTGCAAACATTTGATAGAGACGATGCACGCCAGTTGTAGTTTCCTCTGTAACGCCTTTGACTTTCTCCAGACGAGTTGAATACCAAGTTGGATCAATAGCCAATTTATTTTTAATGGTGGCGAACAGAATGGTTTCTTCTTCGCTGGTTGGATGACTAATACAGGCTTGATCTTTTTCAGCGCGTGCGCCAAGGTGCAATAACAAAGTAGCATCACCACCATCATCCAAAATCATATTGGTGAATCCACCGTCGGCCCACTCAAAAATACGGTGTGTGAAATCCCAATACTGCTCGAGGGTCTCACCTTTAATCGCAAACACGGGTGTACCGTTTGCTGCAATCGCTGCAGCAGCATGATCTTGAGTAGAGAAAATATTACAAGAAGCCCACTGCACTTCGGCACCCAGCGCCTCTAGGGTTTCAATCAACACGGCTGTTTGAATGGTCATATGCAAAGAGCCAGTAATGCGGGCTCCACGCAAAGGTTGTTGCGCAGAAAATTCATCGCGAATCGCGATGAGTCCAGGCATCTCGGTCTCAGCAATGGCAATTTCTTTACGGCCAAAGTCAGATAAAGAAATATCAGCAATCGCGCAACGAGTAGCTACGAAATCCTGTAGATTGAAATCAGAAACGGTATTCATGAATGCTCCAGCTAAATACGACCCAATGCCGGAGTAGATACTCGCTAGCCATTGAATCATGGGTTAGCGAGCGCGGTTGCAATAAGTAAATTCGGGATAGCAAAATTTACTCCCTCCAAGCCTGGGGATTGACTGGTTCACAGCAATCCTTGCAACGCTCCTTGAAGGTATGGGGAAATTGTAAACAATTTCCCCGCTCTTAACTCAATACTGCTTACAAACCTGCCGCAGCCTTTAATGCAGGGGCTTTATCACATTGCTCCCAAGTAAATTCAGGCTCTTCACGACCAAAGTGGCCATAAGCAGCTGTTTTACGATAGATCGGACGCAGTAGATTGAGCATCTTTACGATACCCTTGGGACGCAGATCAAAGTGCTCTGAAACCAACTGAGCAATCTTTTCATCAGAAATTTTGCCAGTGCCAAAGGTGCTGACCATCACTGAAGTAGGCTTAGCTACACCAATCGCATAGGAGATCTGGATCAAGCATTTGGTTGCCAATCCAGCTGCAACGACGTTCTTGGCAACATAACGGCCTGCATAAGCAGCTGAGCGGTCAACCTTAGAAGGATCTTTGCCAGAGAAAGCGCCGCCACCGTGAGGTGCTGCGCCACCATAGGTATCCACAATGATCTTACGACCCGTTAAACCGCAATCACCCTGTGGGCCACCAATCACAAAGCGGCCGGTAGGATTAACGAGATACTTAATCGCCCCTTTGACTAAATGCTTTGGCAATACCGGTTTGATGATTTCCTCAATGACTGCTTCGCGCAATTTCTCCAAAGAGACGTCTTCTGCATGCTGGGTGGATAGCACCACAGTATCAATAGAATCGGGCTTTCCGTCTACATAACGCAGGGTAACTTGGGATTTGGCATCTGGGCGCAACCAATTTAAGCGACCATCACGACGCAGTTGAGACTGACGCTCTACCAAACGATGCGATAAGTGAATTGGCAAAGGCATTAACTCGGCCGTTTCATCACAAGCGTATCCAAACATTAAGCCTTGGTCGCCAGCGCCTTGATCAAGGCCATCGTCATGGGCTTTATCAACACCTTGAGCAATATCGGGACTCTGCTTGTCGTAGGCTACTAAGACTGCGCAGCCTTTGTAATCAATGCCATAAGCCGTATTGTCATAACCGATTTCACGCAAGGTATTACGGGCTACTTGAATGTAATCTACGTTGGCATTGGTTGTAATTTCTCCAGCCAATACCACTAAACCGGTATTACAGAGTGTCTCAGCCGCAACACGTGCA
>Ga0364867_10557_pt1 | contig 18436 bp, 20 predicted proteins | sample ExccelAu500001D4_3_FD_206915 | JGI IMG/M metagenome (GOLD analysis project Ga0364867, IMG submission 206915) | Enriched cells from Trout Bog Lake Hypolimnion, Wisconsin, USA - BchlTB.Aug13.5000.01.D4 | ecosystem: Environmental > Aquatic > Freshwater > Lake > Hypolimnion/Profundal zone | place...
ATCGCTTTGACCCCTGGTAAGCCTTCTGCCTTAGTTGTGTCGATACTGATGATACGCGCGTGCGCATGGGGAGAACGAAGCATTTTTCCAACCAGCATATTGGCCATTTGCACATCAAAAACATACTTAAGCTGGCCCGTGACAATTCCCCGGCCTTCAATACGCGGCACGCTTTTTCCCACAGGATTGACATATTGGTCTTCGAATTTTGATTTTTTAGGGATTAGGGCCATATTATTTCTTCATTTTCTTCCCGGCATCACGTACGGCTTCAAATATTTTTGGGTACCCGGCGCAGCGGCAGATATTGCCATCCAGGGCATATTCAATTTGTTCTTGTGTTGGTTCCGGGTTCTTTTCCAAAAGAGCAACGGATGACATGATCATGCCCGGGATACAAAAACCGCATTGTACGGAACCATGATCGATATAGGCCTGCTGGACCGGATGCAAGCTGTCAGCCTCTGACAAACCTTCAATAGTAATGATCTTCTCTCCCTGAACATTGGCGGCCAGGGTTATGCAGGACAAAATGGCTTTGCCGTTTATCATCACCGTGCAAGTGCCGCATTCGGATTCCTGACAAGCTGTTTTAGTGCCGGTCAGGGACAAATGGTCACGTAATACCTCTAAAAGGGTTTCATTGCCTTTGAGGTTTAAATGAAGTTCTTTATTATTAATATTTAAATTAATTTCCATATTAACCTCGAGCAATTTCATCTATGGCTGATTTTAAACTGATCCTGAACATGTGCTGTTTATAATCAGTGGAACGGGTGTCGTAAATGGTTGTTGTAAGATGCTGTAAGGCTTCTTTAGCTAAATCTGCTGAAGAGAAACTTTTGTTTAAAAAATCTTCTAAAACAGGGTCTCTTTGGGCAAAGGCAACACCATTATTTATGCCAATGCGGGTATTATTCCATGCTTTTTTGTTTATTTCTGTTTTTATACATACTGCTAATAATGGAACGTCCACATGGACCGATTTCTTGACCCTGCGGTATGCCGTCCGTGCGTTTTTCTGGACCTTAATTGTTACATGTGTAAACAACTTTTCTGATCGCGCGGCATTCTTAAAGAAATCCTCAGCCGCGATAATGTCTTCTTTCCCATCAGGACCTAAAAAATGCATTTTAGCATCCAGCGCAATCATCACTGCCCCCATCTCCGTCCAGGTATAACGGCAGGTCAAATTACCGCCGACTGTTGCCATATTGCGGATAGGATTGGTTGAAATGTTCTTACAAACAGCATGTAAAATCTTCAAATGTCCATCTGGTAAAGGAGCATCCAATAAATCATTGATGCGGGTCATGGCCTTGATCGTAAGCGTATCCCCTTCAAGAGTGACTCCTTTTAGATCTTGGACCTGCGCTAAGCTTAATATATTCCGGGCGGTCTTTGTGCCCTTGGACTTTAATAATTTCATGCTGTTAAGCAAAAATGTGCCGCCGGCCAATATTTTAGAATCTTCCAATTCTTTGTATAAACGTGCCGCTTCCAAAGGGCTTTTAGGCAGATGTAACGTTAAAGGGTTGAGCAACATAGTCTATTGATTTTCAACCGGAGAATATTCATTTAAATAAGCCATGTCAATGATCCCTTTATTGACTAGTTCTTCTACCGCTTCTTTCATCGTCTGCATTCCCTGAGATTTTCCTCTTAATATGACATCCGGCATCTGTGTCCATAAACCATCCCGGATAATCCTTTTAGCGATATCCGTGACTACAAATATTTCCGCGGCAACGACCAAGCCCTCATTTCCCGAGATGCGCGGGAAAAGGTTCTGAACAATAATTCCCTTTAATACCAGGGAAAGGCGGGTCAAGATATGTTTTTGAGCCTCTGAAGGGAAAAAAGAGGCGATCCGGTCCATCACCTGCACGACACTTGACGAATGCAGGGTCGTTAAGACTAACATACCTGATTCAGCGGCAGTTAAAACAAGCTCCATGGTGTCTTTGTCCAGGGTCTCCCCTATGATCAGAACATCGGGGTTTTGACGTAAAGCATTTTGTAAGGCAGAAGCATAAGAAACAGTGTCAACCCCTAGTTCTCTTTGTTTGATAATGCAATTGCCCTTTTCATGGATATATTCGATAGGATCTTCAATGCTAATAATGACTCCTGTCATTATTTTACTTAAATAACTCAGCAGTGAAGACAATGTGGTTGTTTTGCCTGATCCTGTCCTGCCTGCTATAAGGATAAGCCCTTTAGAATTATTTTTAATGAGGCGTTCTGCGATGGGCGGAAGCCCTAATTGAGAAGGAGTGGGTATTTTTGAATTGACGATGCGGCAAATGGCCTCAATCTTGCCCTGCTGATAATGCATGTTGAACCTTAATCTTTTTTCTTTGTAACTTAATATAAAATTAATGTCTTTCGTTTTCATAAACCTGCCGTAACTGTTCTCATCCAGGAGATTGAGCAGTAAATTCTTGATCGTAAATTCATCCAACACGTTGCCTACGGTATTTAGTTTCCCTAATCTCTTTAAGATGACAGGGTAACCTGCCATGAAATGGATATCCATGACATTGTCTAAATCAATTTTATCCAGCAAAGAAAGAATATTGATGTTCTCTAAAAAAGTCTTTAACTTTTCTCTATTTGATTCACTAATGTCGATTATTTCAGCGCCTACAAGATATTCAATCTGGTCTGTCTTATTAAGTTGAAGCCTGACAACAGAAGCAAGAAAGCTTATGCTTTCATTGTTGGAAACATGGCAATGGATCCTAAGCTGGGTCTTTAATTTAAATTCTTTGTTGGCAAAGAATCCTATTCCTCTTAAGGCTATGTCAAATGTATTGGTGGTGACAGGAGTGGAGTAAATATCATTACTTAAATATTCTTCAAATTGGATAATATTGTTATATTTTAAACGAACATCTTTTCTTAAGTTCATTTTTTCTCCCATAATACCCTCCATTTAATAAAGATTCAGACATAAAATTATACCTTAAAGAGCCTAAAATGTCTCAATATTTACTTCAAATTTGAGTACTGGTTATAATAAATTTATGACTTCAGATGGCAGACGCTTAAGCTCTTGGGTGCCTAAAATCCTGATGGACCAGCGTAACAGGTCCAATTTTTGCCTTAAATTTAAATTGGGAGATGTTATGACCTGCAGGTGATTGCGGGACAAGAAAAAGATTTTCCGCAGGGTTTCAAATACAATCCTGGCTTCCCTGGGATAAAGGCTGTTTTTGGTGATTTCCAGAAGGTCATCATAGGCCATGGCGCTCACAACAGGATTATAATGATCCATTTTTTGGATGAGTGTCGGTACCATGCTTTCAAAATACTGGTAGCGGTCTAAAACGATCAACGTATGCATGATCTGAACCTGTAAAAATGGCGAGTCCGTGCGGTTAAGACGCCTGATCAGCACCTTAATAATTTGTGCCTTGTCCTTGCTTAGGACTTCGTTCGCATATTTATCTTTAAAAACGCGGACTGCGGCAGTGCATTTATACGCCCCCAGCGAATCATCCGCAATCATTGCCAAGAGTATGTCTTTTGATTGATCTGCGTATTTGTTTGTATACCCTTCTAAAAGAGCTTTATCATCAAAAATTGCCCCTGAAGCAATGTCCGTCTCATTGATGTCATCTTTATCTTGGGCCCATAGGTGGTTGTTGAAGAACAAAAGAAAGAAAAATATAAGATAAAGATTTTTCATGGGTTTAACATAAACTCCATTGAAATATCTAAAACCTGACGGGAATGTGTTAGCGCCCCGATAGAAATGCGTTCCACTCCCGTTGCGGCATATTTTTTGACATTTTTTAATGTGATGCCCCCTGAAGCTTCCAGCAAAATAGGGCTTTTTTCTTGATTACGTATTTTAACCACTTTGACTATTTGCTGGGGCGTCATATTATCTAACAAAATGATATCTGCCCTGGAATGCAGGATATCCCTTAATTGGCTGAGGGTATCTACTTCAACAACAATCTTGTGTTTGGTCTTATTCTTTAAGTTATCGATTACCTTGACCATTGTCTGCCCTTCACAGGCAACACGATGATTGTCCTTGATCATGACCATATCGTTTAAGTTAAACCGATGATTGACGCCGCCGGCTGTCCTTACGGCATAACGTTCAAGATGACGTAAAAGGGGCGTTGTCTTTCGGGTGTCTAAAATATTGGCTTTGTAGGGCTTGATCTTATCGACAAAAGCCTTGGTTTGTGTGGCTATGCCTGATAAAAAAGATAATAGATTGATTGCCACCCTCTCGCCAGAGAGTAAAACCCTGGTGGGGCCGGTAATGTCCGCGATGATGTCTCCTTGGCGTACTTTTTGACCATCGTTGATCAATGTTTTAAAGAGCACTTTAGTGCTTAAAGTTTTGAAAACTTCACGGGCAAGATTAACACCGCAAAGGACGCCATCAGCTTTGGCTACAAGGCGGGCCTGGCTTCGAGAATTCCGAGGAATTAAATTATTAGTTGTAATGTCCCCTTTGCCGATATCTTCGGCAAGGGCTAAACGGACTATGTTTTTTATATATTTTGGTTTCATAAAAATTCTTGAAAACTTTAACAGCTCGTACTCATTGCCTGCGGGGCCTGGTCGTCGTGATATTAAGACAGGCTGGTTAAAACATTTTTTAACTCATGCACTTCTTTGTTCAATGCGTCCAGGCGTTCTTTCTCCTTAGCAATTATCTCTACTGGAGCTTTGCTGACAAAGGATTCATTGTTTAAACGAGATTGAAGACCCTCTATTGATTTATCCTTTTGTTGAATTTCTATACTCATACGCTTTTTTTCGGCATCCAAATCAATTAGGCCCTCTAATGGAATTAAAACCTTATTTCTGCCAACCAAGACTGTGGCTGAGTTCTTCAGCAAGGTTATTTTTGAGTCTAAAAATAAATTCTTCAAACGCGCTAAACGTAGAATGTCAGCCCCATTGGTTGATAAAAGCTCTTTTAATGCATCATCCCCTGGAATGATATAAGCGTCTACTGTTTCGTTTGGCTTCACATTCCAATTGGCCCTGATATTGCGTATGGCTACTGTAATATCAATAATGATTTGCATCTGCGCGCTTGCCTGAAGATCAATCAGTTCTTGCGGCTTAATAGGCCATTGGGCCCTAGAAAGACAATCATCCTGTGAATTCATCTTGCTGTAAATTTCTTCTGTAACAAACGGCATGAATGGATGCATCATTTTTAATGAGTTTTTTAAAATAAAAAGGGCGGTTTTTTGGATCTTGGGGTCGTTAAATTTGGGCTTAATTAATTCCAAATACCAGTCACAGTAATTGCCCCAAAAGAAATCTTGGACTAAAATTTCAGCTTCGGAGTAATGGAATTCTTCTATCGCGCTGTTGACCTTACTCAAGGTTTCATAAAATTGGGCGATGATCCAGCGGGACGGGAGGTCGAGGTCGGTCAGATTTATGTCTCCCGCCTCCCTAACCCTCCCCTCCAGGGGGAGGGAATGCGATAAAACTAAACGTGAGGCATTCCAGATTTTGTTGGCGAAATTGCGGCCGATCTCGAATTTTTCTTTTGAAATATAAATATCCTGCCCTGAATTGATAATAAGGCTAAAACGCAGGGCGTCTGCACCATATTCATCAATGATTTCCAAAGGATCAATGGCATTGCCTAAAGATTTGGACATTTTACGCCCCTTGGCATCGCGCACTGTCCCATGAATAAGCACATCCGTAAAAGGCTTGTCCCCCATAAATTCATAACCTGCCATAATCATCCGGGCCACCCAGAAAAACAAAATTTCTGATGCCGTCATTAATGTATCGGTAGGATAAAAATACTTCAAATCATCGTTCTTGTCCGGCCATCCAAAAGTGGCAAATGGCCATAGCCAGGAAGAAAACCAGGTATCTAGGACATCCTGGTCTTGTTTTAATTCAACTGGATGGCCATGCATGGCCGCGGCTTGAGTTTCGGCTTCTTCTTGCGATTTTGCTACATAATAGCTGCCGTCTTTGTCATACCAAACAGGGATCCGATGCCCCCACCAAATCTGACGTGAAATGCACCAGTCATGTATTTCTTCCATCCAATTGGTGTATACTTTTGACCAGTGCGCTGGGTGTATCCTAATCTCCCCTTTTTGCACGGCTTCAAGAGCTTTTTCGGCCAAAGGCTTCATTTCTACAAACCATTGCTTGGATAAATAAGGCTCTACAATGGTGTCACAACGGTAGCAATGACCAACGGCATTTTTATGGTCTTCTGCTTTTTCAAATAAAGACAAAGCTTCCAAATCAGCTAATACCCGCTTGCGCGCTTCAAAACGTTCCAGGCCTTTATATTTTCCGCCATTTTCATTTATACTTGCATCCGGATTCATGACATTGATAACAGGCAGTTGATGGCGCTGGCCCATCAAGAAATCGTTGGGGTCATGCGCCGGGGTCACTTTGACCGCGCCTGTACCAAATTCCATCCCGACAAAATCATCTGCAATGATTTTTATTTCCCGGTCCATCAAAGGCAAAATCAAAGTTTTGCCGATCAAATGAACGTATCGCTCATCCTTAGGGTTGACAGCGACCGCTGTGTCACCCAGCATTGTTTCGGGACGGGTTGTTGCAACAACGACAAATTGGTTTTTATCCTCTTTAAGGGGATATTTTATGTGATAGAGTTTGCCATTTTTTTCCTTATGCTCTGCTTCCTCATCAGACAATGCGGTTTGGCAGCGGGGGCACCAATTGATGATGCGTTCGCCGCGGTAAATTAAACCTTTGTTATGTAACGATACAAACGCTTCTCTGACAGCATTGCTGTAATCATCGTCCATCGTAAAGCGGGTACGGTCCCAATCGCAGGAAGATCCTAATTTTTCTAACTGGCTGATAATCGTATTACCATTCTCTTCCTTCCAAGCCCAAAGGCGTTTGAGAAATGCATCACGTCCTAAATCCTGACGGGTCTTCCCCTCTTTGGCTAATTGTTTTTCGACGACATTTTGAGTGGCAATACCCGCATGATCTGTGCCGGGCATCCACAGGGCTTCAAAGCCGTTCATACGCTTGTAACGGACTATAATATCCTGCAAGGTGTTATTAAGCGCATGGCCCATGTGCAGAATACCAGTCACATTTGGCGGCGGGATCACAACAGTAAATGGCTTTTTGTTGGAATTTGCTTTCGCATGAAAGACATTATTGTCCTTCCAAATTTTAAGCCATTTATCCTGCGTTTCCTTAGGATTATATTTTGAAGGTAATTCCATAATTAATTTATTATTTAATTGCGTATCATCGGGCGGCGAGGAGTGATGTTACGGGGCGGACGGTGACTGCTCCATTGACCGACTCAGAGAAATCACCTTTCTAGCCGCTGATAGGATCCGAACTCGAATCAGGAGCACCGTAACATCGCGACGAGCCAGGACCCGATGAGTCGCGGTATAAGATTCCCGCTTTCGGTCGTATTGACCGGCACTCGCAGCTGCTCACGGGAATGACAACGCTGAAGTTTATTTTTTATCCTTCAATAATTTATATTCAATACTATCTACCAGCGCTTCCCAGCTGGCTTCGATGACGTTTTCATGGACACCCACCGTGGTCCAACTGTCATGCTGATCATGCGACTCGATCAATACCCTCACCCTTGCTCCGGTACCTTGCTTGGTATCCAGTACGCGAACCTTATAGTCAGACAAATGCATATCTGCCAAAGCCGGGTAGAATTTCTTGAGTGCAGTACGCAAAGCGCGGTCCAGGACCTCTACGGGGCCGTGCCCCTCAATGGTAGCCATTTCATCATGGCCATTGACTTTAAGCCTGACCGTTGCTCCTGCTAAAACAGACCCGTCCACTTTACGTTCGGTAAACACTTTAAAACCTTCTAATTGATAAAAAGGCTGATATTGTTTCAATCGGCGTTTCATGAACAATTCAAAAGAAGCATCTGCCCCTTCAAATTGATAACCTTGATATTCTTTCTCCTGAAGCTCCTTCATGATTTCTTTGGCTTCGGGTGAATTCTTGTCCAGGTTGATATTCATCTTTTGCGCTTTGAGTATGATCGGCATTTTACCGGCCAGTTCTGAGGTCAACAAGCGGCGGTGATTGCCGACGATTTCCGGTTCAATATGCTCATAGGCCAGCGGGTTTTTTAACATGGCATCAATATGCACGCCGCCTTTATGGGCAAACGCGGAATGTCCGATAAATGGCTGATTGTTGGCCAAGGTATAATTGCTGATATCACTGATATAATAAGAAGTATCCATCAGCGACTTGATCTTGTCATCCGGTATGGATTTTTTCTTCATTTTGGCATAAAGAATTCCCATGATCGTACAAAGGTCCGCATTTCCGCAGCGCTCACCCATTCCGTTAAAAGTCCCCTGGACCTGGATGCAGCCAGCATTGATAGCTGTCAAGGAGTTGGCCACGGCCAGGCCCTGGTCATTATGGGTATGAATGTCCAGTGGTTTCTTAATTTTCTGTTTTACGGCTTTAACTATGCGGGCAACATCCTCTGGCAGCGCGCCGCCATTGGTATCACACAATATGATGCAGTCGGCGCCGCCCGTTTGCGCTGACAGGATGGTTTTTAAAGCATATTTAGGGTTGTTTTTATAGCCATCAAAGAAGTGTTCAGCATCATAAAAAACTTCCCTTTTGTTTTTCTTTAAAAATGACACCGATTCCTGGATCATCTTTAAATTTTCTTCAAGGGTCGTCCGGATAACATCCGTAACATGCAAATCCCAGCTTTTCCCTTCCTGGTTTTCATGGTCTCAAAAAATTCCTTGTCCTTAGGATTTGAGCCAGGCCAGCCGCCTTCAATATAATGGACACCCAGGTCATCAAGCTTATGGGTGATCTTGACTTTGTCATTGACGGTATAGGAAACGCCCTCGGTTTGGGAGCCGTCACGGAGTGTTGTATCGTAGATAACGATTTTAGACATATGATCCTTTAATTTGTATTACCCCCCATCTAAGCTCCCCGATCAAGGGGGAGGAATAACTATTAAATTTGTTCCAATTTAAATGCTTTATGCAGGGCCTTTACTGCCTTGTCTGCTAAATCCTGGGTGATAATGCATGAAACTGAAATCTCAGAAGTTGTAATCATTTCAATGTTTATTTGATTGTCTGCCAAGGTTGAAAACATTTTGGCGGCAATGCCGCTGTGCGAACGCATCCCTGAACCAACCAAGGACACCCGCGCGATGTTTTTGTCTTCTAATACTTCACCAGCCCCAATTTTGCTTCCAATGGCTGAGGTCGCTTTAATCGCTTTATTCAAGTCAGCCTTGGGCACCGTAAATGAAATATCAGATAATTTATCATGGGGCACATTCTGAACAATGGTATCGACATTGACCCCCTGCTTTGAAATCTCTTCGAATATCTTGGCGGCAATGCCAGGCTTGTCCGGCACAGACGTAATGGTTATCTTAGCTTCATTTTTGTTGCACGTGATCCCGCGAACCGCTATTTCTTCCATTTTTACATTTTCTTTGACTATCATGGTCCCTTCCTCCTTAGAAAAACTTGAACGAACATGTAAAGGTATATTAAAACGTTTGGCCACCTCGATGGAACGCGCCTGCATTACCTGAGCGCCTAACGAGGCCATTTCCAACATTTCTTCAAAGGTAATGGTCTTGATCTTCCGGGCTTCTTTGACGATGCGCGGGTCGGTGGTATAAATACCGTCGACATCAGTATAAATCTCGCAAACTTTTGCTTTTAAGGCCTGGGCCAAAGCCACGGCCGTTAAATCTGAACCGCCGCGGCCTAATGTCGTTATCTCATCATTGGCCGTCACCCCTTGGTAACCGGCAACAATAACGATTTTATTTTCTTTAAATGCTTTTTTGATGCGTTTGCCGTCAATCGTGATAATACGCGCCTTGGTATGTGACTTATCAGTTTTGATGCCAACCTGGCTTCCGGTAAATGAGATGGCTTCATGACCCAATTCTTTGATAGCAATGGCCAGAAGAGCGCAGGAAATCTGTTCCCCTGTCGACAGGAGCATGTCCATTTCACGCTCTGGCGGAGTTTTGCTTAAGCCTAATGCTAAGGCTTCTAACTCATCGGTTGTATCGCCCAGCGCTGATACGACCACAGCTATATCGGTTTGCTTATTTTTATAAGCAATGACCCGCTGGGCCACATTTTTAATACGGTCAATGTTAGCTACTGAAGAGCCGCCGAATTTCTGAACGATGATGTCTTTTTCCATCGATTGTTCTCTCCTTCTGTATAATTTAGGCCCGATAACGGGCGGACACAAGGTCCGCCCCTACGAAAATTTATTAGTGAATAAATCTTTTCCCATCACCTATCACCTATAAAAAATTGAATCATTTCCTGGCCGCTTTTAAACTTTAATCCCTTAATTCTTGCGGATTTTTCTGAATAATCATCAGCCGGCTGAGACTTAATCCCCTTGCCCCACATAACAAAAGGAACAGGTGCACGGTCATGGGCACGCTTAGCCACGGGTGTCGGATGGTCAGGACAAACTAAAATCCTGACATTTTTTGATTTTTCTGCATATTTTAGTATAGGCCCTACAATATCATGATCGAAATGTTCACAACATTTAAGCTTAGCTTGGGCGTCCCCATTATGACCTGCTTCATCAGTGGCTTCTACATGCACGTACACAAAATCGCGGGTCTTTAATGAATCTAAGGCATACTTGGCCTTACCCTTGTAATTGGTATCATAATACCCATTAGCACCAGGGACCTCTATAACATCAAGACCTGCCAGCCGGCCAATCCCATTGACCAGATCTACCGCAGAAATAACAGCTCCCTTTAATCCATAGCAATCTTTAAACAAGGGCAGATTAGGACGCGCACCCTGTCCCCATAACCAAATCATATTAGCTTGGTTTTCTCCATCACCTTCACGTATTTTATTTATCTGGTGGGTGCTCAAAATTTCTTTAGACCGGTGCATGATCTTTATTAAATTCTCGCTATGAGGCCCAACAGGTAAAAAAGAGGCAATCGATTTGTTGATAATATCATGAGGCGGCGTTGTTTTGACCGCTAACATTTTTGGCACATTGATGGTTTTTAGGACCAATAAATGCCGATAGCTTTTACCAGGATAAAAACGCAGGTCAGGCCAGCCTATGGCACGCTCTAAATGTTCGATAAGATTCTTGGCTTCATCAGTTGATATGTGCCCCGCGCTGTAATCATCCATTTTATTCTTCTTAATGGTGACCAGGTTGCAGCGAAACACGACTTCATCGTCTTTAAGTTTTATCCCTAGATTAGCGGCTTCCAAAGAAGCCCTGCCAGAAAAATTTTTTCCAGGGTCATATCCCATTAAAGCCAAATTACCAATGTCAGACCCCGGAGGCATACCGTCCGGAATTGTTTTGACCATAGCAGAAAAACCATGTTGAGCTAAATAATCCATAGAGGGAGTTTTAGCTGCTTGCATAGGGGTTTTGCCGCCTAATTCCTTTAAAGGCTCGTCTGCCAAACCGTCTGGGACCAGGATTATGTATTTCAATTCATTCCCTCATTTTGGGCAGGCTAAAACCTGCCGCTACAGAATTTTGGTTAAACGCTCGGCAATTTGTCTTTTAGTCGATGCTTCAGCTAAAATATCACCGTCAGCGTTTAGGATATACCCTTTATAACCGCTCTTTAGACTGTTAGCTACAACCAAGTCGCAGCCGGAAACTGTGAATAATGACTTAACAGTACTAAAAACATTCTTTGGGTCAATTTGTGTCTCTAATTTAAATCCAACTAACAAGCACTCAGGGCTTAGACATTTTATATCGTTAATTAGTTTCGTGGTTTTAATTAATTTTAAAATTAACGGCTTATCAGATGAAATCTTAGTTTGTTTTGCTTTAAGCACTTTAAAATCAGAAACGGCTGCCGCGTGAATAACAATGTCGTATTTTTTGGCCAGCTCTTGTTTAAGGACCCTGGCTAATTCATCAAAAAAACGATACTTGATAATTTTAATCTTCTTATCAACCAGCGCATGCGTTACCGGGCCTTCGATAATGGTCACATCAGCTTTATTCCTGCTAAATGCCTGGGCCATTAAATGCCCCATCTCTCCAGTCGAAACATTGCTGATGACCCGCACATCGTCGATAGGGACCCAAGTGGACCCGCAAGTGACAAGAACCTTAGTTTTTTTCATTTTATTCTTCAGGGGCAGGATTGAAACCTGTCCCTACACATATCAGAGACCTATTAATTTCAAAATATCTTTTTTATCGGCGTTTACTACCTTGGGTTGTGGCAAATCTTTCATGGCTGTTTTAGGGTCTTTAAGGCCATGGCCCGTAACGGTACAAACTAACTGTTCCCCTTTATGGGCTTTAAAATAATCGGCTTTTGCCAATTTAATAATCCCAGCCACGGATGCCGCTGAAGCTGGTTCTACAAATACCCCTGATGATGCCGCTAAAAGATGATAGGCTGTTAATATTTCATCGTCGGTGACCGCATCAATCAACCCATGGGACTGGTCCCGCGCCTCTAGCGCTGATTTCCAGCTGGCAGGATTGCCAATTCGAATGGCCGTTGCAATCGTTTCGGGATTTTCGATAATACGATTGTGCACGATCGGCGCTGAACCTGCCGCTTGAAAACCTAACATCACCGGCAAGGCCTTAGACTTGCCCAACGAATGGTATTCTTTATACCCTTTCCAATAAGCAGTGATGTTGCCTGCATTCCCGACAGGAATGGCGTGAAACTGCGGCGCATCACCTAAAAAATCACAAATTTCAAAAGCCGCGGTTTTCTGTCCTTCAATGCGAAAAGGATTTAATGAATTTACCAATTCAACCGGATATTGAGCTGTTATATCTTTAACTAAATTAAGGGCATCATCAAAATTACCTTCGATCGCAATCACCTGTGCCTGATGGACCATTGCCTGGGCCAATTTTCCCATGGCAATGTTTCCGTTTGGGATAAGCACCACACATTTAATCCCCGCACGGGCGGCATAGGCCGCCGCAGAGGCAGAGGTGTTGCCAGTTGAGGCGCACATGACAATTTCAGCACCCTTTTCACGGGCCTTTGAAATGGCCATGGTCATCCCACGGTCTTTAAAAGAACCCGTCGGATTTAACCCTTCGTACTTTAAATAAACCTGCAAACCGGTGACTCTATTTAAAAATTCAGCTGGAATAAGAGGCGTATTGCCTTCATGCAAGGTGATTACAGGTGTTTTTGAAGAAACCGGCAAGTACTCCCTATAATGATCTATCAGCCCTGTCCAGCGCATTATAATTTCTCCATACGTATGGCCACAGGCTTACCCCTGACAACGGCCAATTCTGAGATTTTTTCTAAGGCTTCCTTGACCTGCTTCTCATTCGCTTGATGGGTCAGTATGACAACAGGAACTGTTGATCCCTTGTTTTCCTGCTTTTGGCTTACTGAAGCAATGGAAATATTATATTGCCCCAAAACTGTCGTGATGGACGCCAGCACTCCTGGTTTATCTATGACCATAAAACGGATATAAAAACGAGTTTCAATTTCATCAATTTTTTGCAGGGACAAATTTGCTACTTCATCAGCAGGGTTAAAAGCCCAGATGCATGCCGGGGCATCCACGCGAATGCCTAAATTAATAAGGTCCGCAACAACTCCCATCGCTGCAGTCATCTGACCCGCTCCCTGCCCCTCGATGAAAACATCCCCCAAGGGATCTGAATCCAAGAAAATGGCATTGTCCACCCCGTTGACGGTCGCCAGTCCATGGTCTGTGGGGATCATGGTAGGATGGACACGCACATCTAATTTATTACCGGTCTTCTTGGCAATTGCTAAAAGACATATGCTTAATTTCAAACTTTCGGCGAATTCAATATCATCATGGGAGATATGATTGATCCCCTCGACATAAATATCTTTGACATTGACGAATTTACCCATGGTAATGAAAACCAAAATGGCTAATTTATAAGCGGCATCCATGCCGCTGATGTCCAGGCTGGGATTGCTCTCAGCATACCCTTTTTCCTGGGCTTCCTTAAGGGCCTGGGCAAACGTCAATTTATGCTTAGACATCGCCGTCAGGATAAAATTACAGGTGCCGTTAATGATCCCATAGACACCATTAAACTTATTGCCAGCCATGCCTTCCGTGATGGTACGGATGATGGGAATGCCAGCTCCGACCGAGGATTCAAACAGGATGCTGCAGCCATTGGCGTCAGCTTCTTTGAATAATTCCAAACCACATTCTGCAATCAAGGCCTTGTTGGCTGTCACCACGTGCTTTTTGGCCTTTAATGCCCCAAGGACTATCTCTTTGGCCGGTGATAGGCCGCCGATTAATTCGACCACCACATGAATCGCGGGGTCTTTTAGTATGGCATTGTAATCTGTTGTTAAGAGTGTTTGGTCTAATGAAGGATTGGGCTTTTTGAAGATGCTGCGATCACAAATAGTCTTGATAAAAAAGTCAGTTTCATATTTCTCACGCAAGAACTTCCTTCGGCTTTTAAGGGCCTTAACCACCCCTTGGCCTACAACGCCATAACCGATCAATCCAATATTAATGGTATCCATAGGTTACTTCCTTTAAGGTTTTCGATTTTCGATCTTTTCGAATAATAAGGACGTTTTTTCATCAATTGAAACAAATTGGGACCTGATATCATATACTAAATTTCGAGTAATTTCACGGCAGGATATGACCAGTCCCTCTAATTTTAATTTTTCAGGGGCAATATAAGGAATACCGATTTCAAAAATCAAAGATGTTCCTTCTTTAATAAATTGTGAAGTCGTGAAATGAACCCCGCCGCGGCTAATGTTTTTAATTAAACTCGAATCCATCTTTTTATAAGGCATCTCTTTAAGATAAAAAAACAAGGTATAGGTCTTAAGCAACCTTAAGTCTTTGCGACGTTCTGATCCGCTGTATGAATTTCCCATATTTAATCATCCTTAAAGTTGTTGTAACTTTCAATTTTTTTAAACAAAGCTAAAGCCTGCTGGGGGATTTCCTGAAATTGCAGGCGGATTTCGTAAATCATACCTGCCACTTTTTCCCTGCATTCTAAAACAACCCCTTCAAAACGTACTGATTCCGCAATGAAAGGGGCTTTTAAACTAACCAAAATAATTGTTCCCTCTTTGAGGGGCAAGGTGGTAGAAAAACTTACGCCCCCCTTACTGACATTATTAACTTGCGAGACATCATGAAAATCCTCTGATTGGCCTTTAACATGATAAGTGAGTATAAAGTTGCGGTAAATACGTAAATGCTTACGGCGTTCTTTAGGTTCCTCATTCATAACCATATTTTCTGTAAAATGGTCGGGACGGTGGGGCTTGAACCCACGACCTCTTGAACCCCATTCAAGTGCGCTAATCCAACTGCGCTACGTCCCGATCGATACTAATGTTTTATTATCAATGACTTGTGAAAAATCATGATCCTTTGAGATTTTACTTTTTTATATCCGGTGCGCCTTTATGGCCCATTAATTCCCTGACCGTATTAAAGTCTATTCCAGACATGACAAAATGGCTGGCAAAGGTATGCCGCTGGTCTGGAAGTGAAAATCTTTTATACCAGATTTACGCAGAACTGTCCAGAAGCTTTTGAGAATGTCTCGATAAGGTTTGCCATCGGGTCCGCAAAAATATAAGGACTTTTGGGGTTCCTGGGAGTGCGGATCAAAGCAGTCTTAACCTGTTCATTCATGTAGACTTCCCGCTTTTCACCGTTCTTGGGGTCCTGCAATGTTATGATGTCACCTTTAAAGTCAATATCATGCCATTTAAAGCCTAGAATCTCTCCCCTGCGCATGCCTGTATTTAAAGCTAATACTAGTATAGGGCGCATTTATTTATTGCTCTTGGTCAGGACCTTGATGATCTCTTTCTGTTCCAGGAAACGCATGCGGCCATTTGGCTCTTTTCGGTTGACTGTGAACACCAGCCATGAATGGAAAAATATCCCACCAACTACAGCAAACAAGCAAAGCTCTGACCAAAGCAATGGTTTGTTTTCTTCGCTTAGCTTGGCGCCTTTTTTGATTAGTTTAAACATATTTTCCCCCTCCCTTACCCTCCCCACAAGGGGGAGGGAATAAAAGTTTAATGTCCAAATTGTGACCGTTTTAAAAGCTAGGTTGTTAAAGAATCTTAAATGACGTTTAAAGAGGTAAGCTTTGTTTATCGTCGGTGAATTTGTTGTTTCTTGTAACTGTATGGGGTTCAAGCAGGTTGGAAATTGGGGGAAAACTCATTACCGATCAGGTTATCTGCTTTCTTATCCCTTTGCTTTAGACTGATTCTATTATATTAATTTTATCTAAAGGGTGGGATTTAATTCTTTTAATGACCATGGCCGTCAAATGTTTTAAATCATCATAACGATTTGTTGGAGACTTTAAAACTACAATTGGAATTAACGCATGCCTTAGATTAATTTGATACATAAGATTTTGGTCTGCTGTTAAGAATATATCAAACCCAGGGGCCATTAAGGACATAAGTTCCCCGTTTTTCTTGCCCTGCCATCCCATTTCAGGAACTGTTTTGACAGTAAATCCAGGAAAATGTTTTTTTAGACGCTTAGGCAAAGATTCATCGAAAAGAATTTTCATCCCTTGCCCAAGACCTTTGTAGTTTTTTCTAATAATTCAAAGATTTGTTCACGCCGAACGGTAGGAAAATCTTGCAAGAAATCATCCAAAGAGTCACCGGCTTTTAAATAATCAATCAATGTTTTTACAGCAACTCTTGTGCCGTAAAAAACCGGTTGGCCACCTAAAGTGTCTTTTCTTGTGGAAATAAGTAAATTTCTTGATTTTTTATACATTTGATCGTCTCCTTAATTCAAATTATAACACTTGAAATAACGATTACAAGTAATAGTGGTCACCTTTAAAGTCAATATCATGCCATTTAAAGCCTAGCATCTCTCCCCTGCGCACCTGTATTTAAAACTAATACTAGTATAGGGCTCGTTTATTTATTGCTTTTGGTCAGGACCTTGATGATCTCTTTCTGTTCCAGGAAACGCATGCGGCCATTGGGCTCTTTTCGGTTGACTGTTGGGGCGGCGATTGTTTTTAGTCTGATTGCCAGCTTTTCTTGTTGACCTTGGAATAAACTTCCCAAACTTGCGCTTAGAATCAACAGTTTCAGCCAGCTACGATTGGGGCTTTTCATAAATGTTATGTCTATGACCGCAAGCCAAACAAGTAACACGATTAAAAACAGCCCTATAACCTACCTAATGAATTATTTTCTTAGCCTTTTCAATAATCCTGCCGACAAACACAATATAATCCTGTGTTTCTTTTTTGGTTATAGTCGCTCCAGGTCATAAAGTCCTTTATTACGCTTCATGCGCATGACATTGCCTATCATAAAAATATCAGGATCACCCACTATTTCACTAGGCTTGTTTAAAATTTTGATTTTGATCAATGCCTGATAACAATACGTAAACTTAACATCCAGGAAATGATCTTTTTGAGCAATCTCTAAATCGCGCATAGCGCTTTGAACATAGCGGTCGATTTGTGCTGAAGTAAACTTAAATTTTTTTGAAATATTCTTGCTGGTCAGAACTCATATAATTTTTATACTCTTTTTCGCTTCAATTGATTTTAAAAAGGGATCGTTCTTTTTTTTCTTTGTATACTCTGGAAGCGACATATTAACCGCATTAATTTCTCTTTGAATAGACTTTTGAATGTCCGAAATTGCTCTTTGAAGATCTATCGTGTTATGAGCGCCAATAACCAGTAAATCAACGTCACTATGTGAATCCATTTTGTTTTGGGCATAAGACCCAAAAATGACAGCTTTTTTAATACCGGATATGTTGCTAAGAGCAGCCTTTAATATCTGCTCTAAACCAATCGTTTTTAATACAATATTTTTGTATTCTTTGAATAGAGGAAAACTTTTATTTAACGAATAATACCGTTGATTTCCCTGCCAACGGCTTTTAAGGACACCCTCTTTTTCAATTTCATTGAGTTTTCGGGTAAGGTTTCCAACTTCTATATGTAGACTTCGAGACAGATTGCTGACATACGTTTCCGCGCCCTGTTGGAGGTAAAAATAATTTAATACTTTTTGAGAAATCTTTGAACGAAGACTAAGCATAGACCTTTCTATCCATGTAATTTATTACATGGATTTTGTCAAGAACGAAAAATGTTCAGTTATTTAGATGTTTACCTACATATTGGAGCATCTCTTTTAAAGATAATTCTAATTTAGGCGAATTCGCCTTAATTAGAATTTGGAATGAAAATAGATTTCAAGATACTAAAAAATTTCCTGTTCTATTTTAACAATCCCAAGATTTGCGGAAGGTTTTTTACTGGCGCCATCTGACGGATGGTAAACGTAACACCTGTTACTTCTGCGGCATCAATTTCAGTGCCGTTGAAATTACACTTAAAATCCTCACCC
>Ga0364867_10530_pt2 | contig 18387 bp, 13 predicted proteins | sample ExccelAu500001D4_3_FD_206915 | JGI IMG/M metagenome (GOLD analysis project Ga0364867, IMG submission 206915) | Enriched cells from Trout Bog Lake Hypolimnion, Wisconsin, USA - BchlTB.Aug13.5000.01.D4 | ecosystem: Environmental > Aquatic > Freshwater > Lake > Hypolimnion/Profundal zone | place...
GCTTATAAGATTCCACCAAACCGAGGTTGCTGCGACGCAAAATGGATTCGTTGATGGCTAAGTTTGTCTCGAGATCTTCTTGCGTTTGACCCTCGCGTAAAACGCCATTTTTGCAAAGTGCTTCGTTAAGCTGGCCAATAGGATCATTACCAGGGCGAAAAAGAGCAATCTTCCATTGCGAACCGGCCCCGGACATTAATCCACTGTGGAGTGAGGGCAGCATGCCGGACCTAACCAGAGAGGACTTACCACTGCCGGAAGAGCCAATAATGGCAAGAAAGCGTGATGTACGCAACTTTCGAAGCAGTTCGTCTATTTGTTTTTCCCTGCCGAAAAAGAGTATATCTTCTTCCTCCTCAAATGCTCTTAACCCGGGAAAAGGATTCACTAATACATTCTCATTATACATAGTAATCCAATTATATCTTTGACAGTAGATTATTCAGTTCTGTAATAGGCACTTGGTCCACCCCGTTAATTACGTCGGCCTCAAGAGTTCTGAAACGTTGTTTGGCAGGCGTAGCAGGTGATGCCACGTAGACACATTTGAACCCAAGGGGTGCTATTCGGCCATAGCCACTGATTTTCATAAAATCGCGCATTTTAGTACGCAGCCACACTTCGCTGCCGTAACCATAGTAGATGATCACACCACTACAATTTTTTAAGTTTTCGATATGGTCTTCACGAATCTGGGTTTCATCCCCATCAAAAATGGGTAGGACGACCTCTATACCGCTGCCGAATAGATGATCTTCGAGCGGCACTATGGAGTCCAGATCTTGCAAATCACAAATGAGGTAGACCATTCTTGTACGATGCTCGTCACTGTTTCCACTCATTGCCGGAGACACAGGCGGCGTTGCGGGCACATGCTCCATTGCTTTTAGCTTGTCATGGATCACACTTTTGAAATCCTCAATGGATCCCTTGACGATGTCTGCCCCTGCAATTTGCTGAAGGTTGCCAGACTCTAAAAGCTGCACAAAACGCTTATGTCGTTCGTCGACCGGATCAATGTTATCGGGCAACCAGATCAGGCGAGGCAATTTGCTGTTGATACTTTCTGCGGCTGCCACTTCATTTTGCAACTCTACTATAGATTTCTCTGTGCCTTCAGGAATGATGCCATAATTGTTGCCGATCAAATGTATGGACAACTGAGTATCACGAAGCATTGCTGCTACATCATCTTTAAGTACCGGGGCGACAAGTGGCAACTGGCCAAAAGGGAGCATATTGTATCCATGATCCTGAAGTTCTCTTTTCAGGCTATCGCGAGCGTCACGGGTGTCGTAGCTGGACTCTGAAAGATAGATATTCTTGACTTTTTTAGCAGATTCTTTGGCATCTGTTGCCCCCTTTGTGGATTTGGCGGGGCCATTTAAGCTTTTCAGCTCTTCAAGGAAAGAGGCAATATCATTGGCCAGATCATCCAGTTTTTCCCAGTACCCCTTTTCTGTATGGCTGAAAAGTGGAGAATATTCTTTAATTCGTCCTGTATGGGGGTCTGTGCCGTAGAATTCGTACCCAAGAATATTCCTAATGCACTCTGCCTGTGCATCTAATGTTACAGGAGTTTTAATAACTTTAAAAACCCTTGCTTTGTTATTTACAATGAAACCAGCATTTTGCTGACAGGCCTGATAAAACTCGTTTACTTCTCTGATGCACCAATCTGATTTAGTATAACGTGGCGACATGATAGAGATCATAAGTGCAACACGCGAAAACTGGTCTACGATTTCCTTGTCGAAGATATGATTACCCTGAAGAGCAGGGTCTCGCCAAATGACCGGTCTGGAACCCAGCAGCTGCCCCAGCCGGATCTCAAGCGCACGATGAAACTCTGATATCCAACCCTTACGGTCTTCTATCATAGACTCATCATCGATATGAGCATAGCTAATAAAAATATCTTTTTCGAACAGCATTTTTATTTTTTTAACCCTGTCTTTAGTAAGCTTAGCATGGGCATAAGCAAGAAAATATTAAGGTCTTTTTCTTTTTCTACCTGAGTCAGTTTCTGATAGGGTATCAACTGGTCATGTATTTTTAAAATTTCTTTAGCGTCATTCTTAGCCGCCCGGTCTTTGGGTAGCACTCCAAAACGATAATTATGTACCATTTTTTCGGCACACCAGCGCTTGTGCTCTACAGGTGCGATGACAGAAAAACTTTCGAGTATGCCGGATTTGGTCAGGGGAAAGCAACCAAGGTTTTTCATAATAGAGATCTTCACGGCAAAATGCCTTGCGGCATACCTGTTGGAACTTTTTTTATGGTAGGTAAGTGTGTGCCACCGGCTGCCAATACTTAACTGAGGTGTAAGTGCAGTAAGACTAAGTTTCGTGCCTTCTGCTATCCTTGTTAAAACCAAACGCTCAACCTCCTGTTCCGTCAACTCTGCACCATCCTCTGCTTTGTCAAGCAGCAACATTTCCACCGCATTAATGAGCTTGTCGGTATCGGTGATACCCCAGTGCTCCTTAAGCAAACTACTAAATTCATACTTGATAGAATAATAGTAGTTAATAACACGCGAAAGCATGTCGATGAATTCGCTATGTTCTATCAGCCTTGCACTAGTACAGGTATCGGTAATGAGGTTGATATAGTGAATGTTGAATTTACCATTAATCAACGACATTTCCTGGTCTTTGTTGGTGGTTTCGGAGTCATGAAGTTTGAGAATGACCGTATCTTCTGGAAAACAAACCATGATTGGAGTTTGGACATAATTGAGCGTTTGACCTGAGACAAACTGCCGGAACCTCCAAGTCAAATTGATCAGTTCTGAGCCTTTGTTACCAAAAAAATAAGCTGCCTTCACCTTACTGAGTTTCTCGATGAGTTCTTTAGACCAGTTGAAGTTGGCAAAGAATTTGTTGTTTAGGAGCTTAACGGGGATTATATCGATAAATTCGCGATGATACGGGTACTGATAACTTAATCTATGGATGATTGCATCGGCATCGGCATCTACGAGATAAATTTTAATATTTTCACCGTCTGCATAGTGGCTCAGGATAAGGTTTTCAAGTATAAAATCTTCAGCAGCATCGTTGAAACCTACAACGGCGATAGCGTTTTCTTCTGTGCGATCTTTAAACTGAAAGAATTCGTGAGGAGGGAAATGATCATATATTTTTTTTGCCGCAGTACTTGAAACATTGAAAACCTCCAGACTAAAGTTGTGGTCTGAATTGCCCGTATCCATGTAGTCGCGGATGACCTCTATGTTATCACGGTCATTGATGTGGGTTAGAATTCTAACATTTTTGCGATGTCCCGCCTCTGTCAAATGCTTGATCAACTTTAAGGTAAGATCGATATTCCGGTCGTCTTCGGACGACGCCAGAATACAATTTCCGGCGTGAGAGACCATTAATGAATCGAGCAGGTCTGCCCCTATCTCGTCATCCTCAACGACAATGACTCCCTTTTTTTTCAATTTCGTTAGGAAAGGATCATCATTTATTTTCTCAACAACGATGACTTTGTAATGGTTGGCAAGCAAATCGTTAATGAATTCGTGACCCACCATTTTAGTAGAAAAAACCACGACATGATTTCGATATTTCAATCGAATTATGAAGTTTCGCCACTGTTTGTTGACATAAACATAAACCAAATTATATATACCAAATCCCAGTAAAAAAGCAGCCAGATACTTGGCAATGAACAGGTATTTATTAGACAATACCTCTTCGGGTTTCATATTGTCTAGCGTAAAAAATGTAAGGGTGGCGTAAAATGCAGCGGCAAGAGAAAACTCATGACCCATTTCTTCCTTGAAACCAATAATTGACAAAACAAAAATCATTCCGATCATCACGGGAACAATAACTGCTTTTAACCCTGTCTTGTTTTCCATAAACGATACAAAAAGCCCATTTGAACGAGCTATAATTCTGATTTCCGGCTAAAATTATTTTGTCTAAAAATAAAAACTAAAATCAAATTTCACCGAAATAAATTTTTCGCATGACGGCAAAATGTGCATAGTGAAACAATTAAAGTCTCGATTTGATTAACGATTGTCAGGATACGGCCGATGAACCATGGCGTTTTGCCGTTTCACGTTCATATTCTGTCTCGCCCCTAGTAGTTATTGTAAACACCAATCCACTGTCCGGGAATTCCTCTCGTAAAAAATGATGTTCATCTAAATACTCAATAGCATCCCTAAAATCTTCCTCTGCATAATCGTGCGACTGATAAAGCGCAAGCAGGTCTGAAAAGGACATATTTTTATGGTGATTAAGCAGGTATAGCAGTTTATACACGTGATCTTGCATAGCAATAAAATTAGCGTGGTGCGAAAATAACAGTTTAGCTGCGACAGCATAGGTCAATAACAAATAAATTACAAATCAGAAATACATTCAATTTTCGAAAATTGGAGCCGATAGGGTCTATATTTCTCAATCAGAAGTTACACAATAAATTCTTAATTTCGCAATTTTAAACGGAATCTAAGATTTTCAGTCAAATTATACTTTAGTTTCCGACAATTATAACAAAAACATGTTCCAGAAAAAATGGTTGATCCTGCTACCGATGGTTGCATTGATCATTGGTAGTGCGTTTGCACAACAAGTTACCACAGGCCGAGAGACCAACAAGGCAACGGTAAATTTTTCAGCAGTAGCAAAATACTATAAGGAGCACCCGCTTCCGGCTACGCGCAAAGCAATATTTGATGAAGATGAACAGGAGCGCCCGGTTAGGGCTGCTGTGGACCCTTCGTTGGTACATATGATTCATCATTCAGAATCAGAAATTGCCGCGCACCGAACACATTCCCCGGATTTTGCAGTAACCCCAGCCCCTAACGACACATTTGAATCCACTCCTTCGGATATGACCGGGATACCACCTGACACACATGGAGCTGTCGATTCTGAATATGCGGTAACTGCGATCAACACGGCAATTCACATTCAAAGCCGTTCGGGCTACAATTTTTCAGATGTATCTTTAGACGGATTTTGGGCACCTATGCTCACGCTTGGTCCCGGATCATATGACCCGCGTGTGCACTATGACGAGATACGCAAAAGGTGGATCATGGTAGCCGATGCCTACGGACAATCCACCACTTCCATGTTTTTCGTGGCAGTCTCCAAAACAGAGAATCCATTAGGAGATTGGAATATGATCTCCATAACTGTTGACCCTTCCGGTGCTTCATGGATGGATTTTCCTAATGTAGGCTATAATCAAAAGTGGATAGCGGTAACGGGCAATATGTTCCCCAACGGAGCAGGAGGTGCTTTTGGCGCAGTGGTTTACGTTATTAACTACGACAGCATAGTTGCGGGAGCAGGCGCCTATTATACTAAGTACAGTGAACCGAGTTCCTTTGCGATTTGCCCGACGCTTACGTATGATAGCACGGAGCCCAATCTATTTATGATGGAGAATTGGGACAACACCACGGGAAAACTACGTCTTTGGAAGGTAACAGGAACGGCAATGAGCCCAACCCTTTCTACGGTGGGCTATCCAATGACATCCACACATTGGCAGAGTAGTTCATCAGGTGGCGCAGATTTTTTGCCTCAGGTAGGCTCTACTAATAAAATGGATGCAGGCGATGACCGAATTACCAGTTGTACTTACCGGAACCACCACCTCTGGTGTACGCATACCATATTCCTACCTGCTTCAGGAACCGTAACACACTCCTCAATTATGTGGTGGGAAGTGGATACAGCCGCAAGCCCGATGCAAAATGGTCTGATTAATGATCCGACGGCTGCAGTTGACTATGCTTATTCTTCCATAGCAGTTAATGCAAATGATGATGCATTGATTGGAAGCGGCTATTTCTCGCATTCGGTACACGCTAGTGCTTGTTATGCGATGCGTCTGGGTACTGATGCATTGGATTCTCTTCGCCCGAAATATGTGTATCGCCACGGATTAGCTTACTATTATGAAACATTTGGAGGTGGCCGTGACCGGTGGGGCGATTATTCCGCTACTTGTGTAGACCCCAGAAATGATACTGATTTCTGGACCATTCAGGAATCTACCATTGTGGGCACATCGCCAAACTGGGATACCTGGTGGGCCAATGTACAGCCTTATTGTGCAAAGCCACAGCAACCTACCATGGCTTTCACTGCTCCCATACCTTGTGCCGGCGCTACTACTACTTATGCGGTGAATCCTGTTGGAGGTGCAACAAACTATGTGTGGACAGTGAGTGGCACAGGATGGAGTGGCTCATCTTCTACCGACTCGATGACGGTAACGGCAGGAACAGGCGTTGCCACCGTAACAGTGTTGGCATATAATGTCTGCGGAGAGGGTGAAAACCATATTTTCACCGTAACACCTCATGTTGCGCCCGCACGGCCATACGTAAGTGTATTTTCGGCACCTTGTCCGGGTTCAACTACGGCGATTTATTCTGCGACAGCTTCCGGCGCTACCGGTTTTAACTGGGTTGCAATTGACTCAGGCTGGTCTGGAAGCAGCACTGCAACATCACTGACCGCTACGGTAGGTACCGGTACCGGAATGATTATTTGCACCGCGATCAATTCCTGTGGCAATAGCATTCCAGATACTTTGTATCAGACACCAATACCGGTGGCCGCTACACCAACCATTCATCCCATATCAGGCCTATGCCTGGGAAGTACCCATGCTACATTTACTGCTACTGCTACCGGCTCAGTGACTTATCATTGGGCAGCCATTGATTCCGGTTGGTCAGGAGGAGGATCGGGAGCTACATTTACGGCTACAGTCGGAACCGGCATTGGTATGATTATCTGCGGCACTGCAAATGCATGCGGCAGCGGCATACCCGATACCATTTATGTATCAACGGTACCAGCGCCTACAGCGTCCTTTGTTCAGAACAGGCACGTTATGACAATTACCCAAAAAGACACTGTCACTTATACAGGTTCTACCATCGGGGTCGATTCGTTCAACTGGAATTTTGGTGGCGGCACAGCCATTCCAGGAATCGGTGCGGGACCACAATATGTACAGTGGAGCAGCACCGGATTAAAAACGATAACGCTTAAGGTTACAGATACCGTAGGGTGTGCTTCTACAGTGTATAGTGATACTTTGTTAGTAACTGACACCATTCCTTTTGGTATTAAAACCATTACCGGAGACCCAATGTTAATCAGCATCTATCCGAATCCTAGCGACGGAACATTTGACATTGTCTTTGGCCAACCAGTTACCGGGGCAGTGGATTTTGACCTTGCTGATATGCAAGGGAGGATTGTTTATCACCGTGAATTTGACCAATTGTCAGGAAATAGGATTGCGGTTTCTGCTGCCAACCTTGCGAATGGTATTTATTTCGCAACAATTCGGGCAAATAGTAACGTAACTAATGTGAAAGTGAGTTTGGTCAGGTAGGCTGTAGTCGAAGTTTTTTCTAGCAAGGCATAAAAAAAGATGGAGCTAAATAGCTCCGTCTTTTTTTATGCCTTAAATATTTCATACCTTCGGAAAGACCTGTACTATGAAATATTTTCTTTTTGCGGTTTTGCTGGGGGCAGTGCTTACTTCCTGCCACAAAAATAACTTGAGCGGCGTCGTAAATCTCCCGTTGGATGCCGCATTTAAAAGCACTTATGATTTTTTACCGGGTAGCTATTGGGTATTTCAGGATTCCGTGTCCGGAGCTATAGACAGTGCATATATTTTGGGCGATACTACCACCTACGTAGCCTCCGGTTGTGTATTGGAGAACCTGTTGCGGCATGAAAATATTAATATTACCATTGCAGTAGCCAACCCCACTCCGCAAGTTACCGAACGATGGAATATTTCATTATCAGACTCAAACTTGATGTCAATTACGTGTTCCAATAGTCAGGAACCCAGGGAAGCGCAAATGCTGCGTAGCTGGCTATTCCGATATCCAGCTGTCTCCGGCCCGGCACCGAACTATGGTTGTGTATTGTGGGATAGTGGGGGAATTCTCGTACAACCCTCATTTATGGTGTTAGGACATTCCTACCCCAATACCATTTTATGCAATCATGTTTTTCATTATGACCCCGACTCTCTAGCCTATAATGACTGGTTCTTCATAAGTCCTGATCAAGGATTTATTAAAATGATTTTTAACCATCCCTACGATTCGGTTTACCGTGTATTGAACTTATTGAGAAGCAATATTGTCCGCTAAGACTGATGGGCGCGTAGTCATTACCAATACCCTCTACCCTCTTTTTTTAAATACAGTATCTTTGCAGACGGATGGTCAAAAGCAAAGTATTTCTATCTCTAATTACGGGTGTCCTGTGTTGTTCTGCACGCCTATTTGGGCAAGAAAGCGCACTAACATGTACTGAGCCAATTGTCATAAATAGCGTTGTATTAACTTACGGGTATGCTTTTAGTGATATAGACACCGTGCACATTTGCCTCTATAAAAGAAACGGAGGATTCCGGCAAGCGACCGACAGCTTTAAGGTAGTTAGTCAGGATATAGTTACCGATTCGATAAACAAAGGCCGGTATGTAGACATTGGCTCTGTCCGACCAATAAAAAGTGATGAAGACTGGACCATACGGTTAAAAAATGGGCGAGTTGTCTACATATCCGACGTTAAAACGGGTATAGTGACGGAGCGTCATCAATTTAAGCGATGTCGTATGATTTCTTATATACAGGATGGCAAACCGAAAACAGCAACCTCTATTGAAGTAATCAAGCCCGGGTTCAGAAAGAGGAAGACTCCTCCACCGCCAATAGATAAACGGCGATCCAGACTGATCTTGTAACTAACAATTTTATTTTTGTCGAAAAGGAAAGAACAGATACAATGCCTGTATTACACAATCGAATCAGCAATGAAGAGCTGAAAAAGAAGATGCTTGAAGAAAGTGAGAAACGGACTACGGTTTCATTTTACAAGTATTTTGTTATTGCCGATGTGGCAGTATTTCGCGACGAACTATATAAGAAGTTTGATTCTCTAAAAGTTTTCGGGAGGGTATATGTTGCGCAGGAAGGAATCAACGGGCAGATTAGTGTGCCGGAAAGCAATTTTGAGGCGTTCAGGGACGCTCTTTATCAGTCAAATATTGCACTAACGGGAATCAGACTGAATATTGCATTGGACGACGATGGAAAGTCATTTTGGGTTTTGCGCATTAAAGTTCGCCCAAAAATAGTAGCTGACGGGATAGATGACCCCAACTTTGACCCATCAAAAACAGGTGTGTACCTGAAAGCCCGTGAATACAATGAGCTTACCGCGAAACCTGAAACTGTGGTTGTGGATATGCGCAACCACTATGAGTACGAAGTTGGCCATTTTGAAAATGCAATTGAAATACCTTCTGACACCTTTCGCGATCAATTGCCCATGGCATTAGATATGCTACGTGATAAGAAAGATCAAAACATTGTGATGTATTGTACCGGTGGGATCAGGTGTGAGAAAGCAAGCGCCTACCTGCTGCATAATGGGTTTAAGAATGTTTTTCACGTAGAAGGCGGGATCATTGAATATACCCGTAAAGCAAAAGAGGAGGGTATACCAAATAAGTTCAAAGGGAAAAACTTTGTTTTTGACGAGCGACTCGGCGAAAGAATTTCTGACGACATACTGGCCCAGTGCCATACGTGTGGCACACCTTGCGATACCCACACAAATTGCCTGAATGATGGTTGTCACCTACTTTTCATTCAGTGTGCCACCTGTGCCGAGACATTGGAAGGATGTTGCAGTGAAACTTGTCGCGAAGAGAAAAACTTACCTGAAGAGGAGCGCAAGGCTCGACGCGCCGGCCGAAACAATGGCATGATGATCTTCAGCAAATCGAAGGCCCACCCTATTCGCAAGCACCGTCTGCTGTGGGAAGCAGAACGTCGTCAGGATTAAGATTCTTTGTAATTTTTAGCATGAAAGTGCTTGTTGAAAAAGTTCTTCAACCCTTTTTCACCAAGAATTCCGAATGGTCGCATGATTCTATGTCTTTTTAATCCGAACCCGTCAATAGCATGTAATTTTAGATATTCGGCTACCTCTTGTACAGAATCTGTAAAAAGAAACAGGTCAAGATCGGCGGTATCTATTGTTTTTGAGTCGCGCAAACGCTGTAAATGTTCAAATAATGCAGCATGATATGCTTTGCCAAACAAAATAATTGGGAATCGTTGCATTTTCCCTGTTTGAATTAGCTCAATAGACTCAAAGAATTCGTCCAGCGTCCCATATCCACCGGGCATGACCACAAAGCCGTAAGAATATTTGGTAAGTAGCACCTTTCGTATAAAAAAGTAGTCTATATCAACCCACTTATCCAAATACTGATTTGGTTTCTGTTCATGTGCCAAGACAATGTTACAACCTATAGATGCTCCTCCTGCTTCCCTGGCTCCGCGGTTGGCGGCTTCCATTATTCCGGGCCCGCCACCGGTCATTACCGTAAATCCAAGTTGTGCAATCTCACTGCCTATCTGGCGTGCTGCCAGATAATAAGGATGTAGCTCATCAAACCGTGCCGAACCAAATACAGTAATACAGGGATAGGTAAAATGAAGTGCCCTAAAACCTTTTATGAAACCTATAATCACATCAATTAAAAATACAAGCTCTTTGCGCCGAGGCTGTGGCCCCTCTAAAAAAATCTTTTCTTTTTGGGACCTTTGTGGAGTAAACTCTCTTCCTGATTTTTCATTCTGATTCATTTTGCCCCTGAAGTTTTCACTAAGGTACATTTGAATTTAAAACTGCCCTAAAAAAACGAGCAGGTAGATATTTCGGAACAGGAATCCGGCATTAATAACCGCTATTTATTTCTCTAAGAAAACAAAAATCACATTTTTTAATAACTAAATTTATATTCATTTTGCCCTTTATTTGTCATGAAACGATGTTGACATCTGTCATAGCTCCTACTGTTCACCGTCATCTAAAGCGCACTCATTCAGCAATACTTTTGTTATCATAAAATAGTGACTATGAAGAAGGTTCTGATGGTGATAGATGGCAAGAATTTTCCGTTAGGAGCTTGCGACTTTGTGCGTCAGATGCATGAGAATCAGACGTTTCTGCTCACAGGTTTGTTTTTGCAATCGGTGGAATTTACTGAGTTGCTCTATTCTTTTGGTGGTATGACTGGACCTATATATGTACCTACACTCACCAAAACGATTGAAGATGAGATCAATAGCAGCATCGAAAAATTTACCGTCTTCTGTGACAAAAACGACATTGAATTCCGCATACATAATACTGCTACTGACAATGTGGTAACCGAAATAAGAAAAGAAAGCAGATACGCAGATCTGATGGTACTAGGAAGTCAGGTTTTTTATCGGAATTTGGGCAAGGAGCGACAACACGAATACTTATTGCATGTACTTCATCAGGCTGAGTGTCCTGTGATGCTAATTCCGGACGAATATATAGCCCCTGAAACAGTGGTCATAACCTTTGACGGCAGTGCATCTTCGGTATATGCGCTTCGGCAGTTCCCATTTTACTTCCCCGAACTGACGGAGAAAAAAGCTATTATGGTTCATGCCGCAAATACATCGGAAAAAATACCAGACTGGGATTATGCGGAAGAATTGATCGCAAGGCACTATCCGGGCATCACGATTCATCCATTGGTTGCGCAGCCAACAAAATACTTTGACTCATGGCTAATGGACAACAAAAACCCTATTGTTGTTACAGGGGCTTATTCCAGGTCGTTTATATCAGAATTACTTAAGAAAAGTTTCGTTGATGAAGTTATAGAAGACCACAAAATTCCAGTTTTTGTAGCTCATAAATAATATACACCAATCAGGCAGGACAAATAACAATAGAAGAGGATTATAGTTCGATATGGTAAATAAGAAGTACATACAGTTTAAACACGAAAATGAGACGTGGCTCAGAACACTGGACTATTTTCAGCAGGAAAATATTTACCTAAAAAATCGACTTGCCCAAATAGCCAGAACCAACATCAACAATAGTTTCCTAGACGATCTTGAAGCCTACCAGAACCGATTTATGGACAAGGATGCAGTTATTGCCATCCTACGATATGATATTGCCCTACAAAACGATTTGATTGAAGATAGTAACAACCCCGTGGATACAGATGTGAGTAGCAAGATTATTTTGAAACAAAACAAACTTAGAGAGGATATGCAGCGGATGGAAAAGGAATTTAACAGGTTGAAATTTGATTTCAATAATTATCTATCTGACGTTTTGCAATAGCTCCTAAGTTTATCGATATCAGTAATTCACCTACAGCCGCAAGCAATTTAAAGCGATATGTTGTCAAACGTTGCGCAAAGAAAACCATGTTCCGGTAACGACACCTATAGAATATACCACATACCTATTAGAATTTTACGACCTAAAGCCAACAATTTGCTTTTTTATGTGGTCACTCATAATATAGATTATAATAGCAGTTAGCTAAAATACAATTGCTGTCCGTATCCAGTAGCAAATAAAGTTGCAACAAAAACCGAGCACGGTGGCAAAGCTACTTTATCGTGTGTGTCGATTCATTTTCCAACGCGCGGTAAGCTTTGATAAATATGGCACCCAAATTTTTTTGTGGCGGTACATAGTCAGAAAATTTTTCCCTAAGTTCCAGTCGTGTAGCAAAATAATCCTCCAATTCTGTCCAAATAGTTATCCAGTTTACATCCTCGCCGACCAGCAAGTGTTTATTTAGGGATACTAAAATGGGGTCATTTACCGCCCCTGTGCCTGTTTGCTTGGAAGAAACTATGTGCGCATCAGGGGCACGTCCCAGCACGAGTGAAAGGTTATGAAAACCGCCGCAAGAGCCTAGAATAACTATGCGTACATCGGGTGTAAGCTTTGAAATTGTCTGTGGCAGGTGGTAACTATGCCCCCGGTGAATCATAATGCGCGGACGAATTCCACTGTCTGCCAAAAATTTGCAAAGGCGGGTTTGGGCATCCTCATCATCCGGTTCGTCCAAGGGTTTGTTAGCATAAATTACAATTTTTCTTCCTGATAACGAGTAAATAGTGGTCCAGTAATTACCAGTAGAATCTATAGCCCAGGTCTTTGCGTCGGCGAACTCTTCCAGATAAGTCCGGTAGGATTTATTGCCATCTTCATCACCAAAAAAGAAGACCTGTTGATAAACGATACCTGAGTCACTGACAAGATCAGAAAACAAAACTTTGTTGATAGAGGGCAGGTGCAAAGACCTTGCAGCAACAGTCGCACCCGTATCGTTGTCTGAAATATGGTCGGCGGCAAAAAGCCTGGCAAGGAGGCTGTATATAATCAAGCCTTTTTTACTTCTGGCTTTATAAGATGCTTCATAATCTAATTTTACGCGTTCTTCCAGCAATGCCGAAAGCGCAGAATCTCTAATACTGCCAAATGCATCAGCAACGTCTACCGCATCTTCAAGATCGGCAGAAGGGCCTTTCTCAAGCCCGTCAACAAATCGTGACATCACTCCTTTACGAATCGTGTCATCCATAGTAGCAAGAAAGGGTGCAAGCATATCATAGCCAGCCGCCATTCTCACAAAGGTTCTGAAGCGATCGTACCGCATTGTGTCCAGTAACCAATTGCCTGTTTTGGGCTTCATGCGATCCAACAATCGGTGGAAAGTGCCAAGATAGGTGCTGGTATATATCTCGTCCTGTCCCAAAACCATAAGCAAGTAAAGGTCCTGAGGTTGCAAGCTGTCGATGCAGCGAAAACGCTCATTATCAGGTGACTCGTGCAGTTCGTTCATTTTACGAACGAGTTGCAGTGTTCGAAACTCAAGATCGCGAGTATAGCTATATCTGCCAATGGAATCACCTTGCATTGTAAGCCTACAAAGATTTCTATAATTGCTTACCGGGTCGCGATTAATACTGTCAATAGCCAGAATAGACAACCTACCGTAATACAAATCAGACAAAAAGGGAAGTGCTTTTAACGGCATAGCTGAACGGCTGGCTATTGCATCTATATCCTGAACGAGTGTATCATGCGTTTGCTGTATGGCAGACCGGATCGCTTTGTTTGTGGATGTGGCGTAGTTGAATATCAGTTCGGGTTCTATGCGTGCGTCGGCCTTAATAATAACACCTGCAAAACTATCACTGGCAAACTCTGCCAGCCTCCTAACCATCATTGCCGGGTCTTCCAGACCGATATAAGTATAAATAAACTGCCGGGCATCGTGCTGTCCCTCCATCATCACTTTGCCATTGTCAAGGGTGTAAATGTTCGGATTCATCTTTGCAAAATCCAGCAGCTTGTTTTCATTGGCCGCAACGATCATGCTCTTCATGTTGTCTACCAGGTTAATATAATATAGGGCATCTGGTTTGGGGTCATTGTTGTACTTACGGAGCAATTCCCACAGGGCAGTAAGAACACGCAACTTCTGCTGGTTTTCCATTACAGAGTCGCGTCCTCCAGCGATGGGCAGGTTTTCCGCAAGTACTTCGCACCTGGGTATCGTATCGAAGAAAGAACGCGTTATACTAATGGTCAAAGCGGTATCTCCCACAACTGAAATCACAGAATCGGCGTGCCCATCTGCCAGATCGGCCTTCGCCAGTTCTTTGTCTATTTTGTCGTGAATGTAACTATGGTAAAATGGTATGGGTGCCAACAATGTATCTACCAGATAGGGATTGGGCCGGGTTGTGTCTTTCTTGTGTTTGGGGCCATTGTGGGGCGGTGGAAAACCATGCGGTTTCTGTTGTGCTGAGGAGTCCTGAAAATAAAACAGCAGTAAAATCAATGCAACAATTATAGCCTTCCGACCCCTCAATCCACCATATGTACTGCCCGTCGACAAGTTCTTTAGCAATGCGATATCTAAGACCACAATCCTCAAAGATAATCAGAAATGTGTTGCTGACACAGCAGAAACAGACTTGAGTATCGGCAAATCCGCCTTGTGTAGTTGGCGTATAGTTGGCGACCCAAAGAGCAAAATCGTTTGAATTCTTAGGTTTTTTGCTATCTTTGCAACCCCAAAAGTTGCGGCGATGGCGAAACTGGTAGACGCACTACTTTGAGGTGGTAGCGCCTGTAACGGGCATGGGAGTTCGAATCTCCTTTGCCGCACATTGTTGAAAGCGAAAGTAACTAAGCGAAAAGCGAAGAAACTTTCGCTTTTTTTATTTGTTTACAAATTTGGGTACTTCTATACCCAATCAACTTTATCCTATATTTTCCTTAAAAATTTAAACCATAAGAAAAAAGCTAACCCAGCCACTTCTCCATCATAAAATGTGGGATACCTACTTCGCGGAATTCGTCACCAATTGCGAGATAGCCCAATGCAGTATAAAAGCCCATGGCTGCTTTTCTGGCGTGTAGCGAAATTTGCCGGTATCCAGCAGATCGGGAAAATGCTTCTGCGGCCGATACTAACGCACGACCAACATTTTTGCCCTGCCAATCATGGTCTACAGCCATTGCCCGCAACTGGATCTGAACAGGTGATTTAGGCTCCATGAACACGCAACCGATTACTTTTCCCTGTGATTCTGCAATAAAAATCTCGTTTGTTTTGTCGCGGCTCAAGTCTTCATTACGTAGCGATAGACCAAGAGGAATGCGCAATACATCTTCCCTCAATTGCCAGACCGATTCACTGTATTCGGGCGCTAACCAATTTATATGTCTGACCGTAAATTCCATGTTGTAATTTACTTAGGGAGTTCCACTTCTGTAATTCGATTTGGCCGAACACTCACCGGAATGACCGTCTCTTTTGAGTATGGTTTTGTTGGGTCTTTGAGGTAACGAATCTGGTATTGGCCCGGCTGTATCATCAAGTGCTGCAGCGAGGTGTCACTGCTGTTTTTAGAGTCAAACTGCAGGAACTTATCGTTTACCGGTTTGAATAAGTTTAGTTTCCTGTTTTTCAGCTCTGTTGTAATTTTAATAAATCCAGGTTGCGGAAGTGTGATGATCTTGGTATCGTCAAAATCCAGGTCGATATACCGGTCTTCCTGCGGATAGGTGTGGATCACGATGTGGTAACTACCCGGTTCATATTCCAATTTCTGGGTACATTTTTGGTTGATGACTTTACCGTCGGCGACATTTCGCTGTATCACGGTAGCCATAAACTCGGTCATGGGCCGTTTTGCCGCACTGTCGTACTCAAAAGCGAGGCTACAGTTTTTAAGTGTACAGATCACCTTGGTAAGTTTATTGGCAACAATCTCAACATCATACAATACTAGGTTTCGCTTTTCGGCGATGGCAATATTGAACGTACCAGCCGGAACATCTTTCACCACATCAGGCACACCGGCCGGGTCGAGGGTGCGGTAAAATTTCTTCATGATTTTGTTACTAAATGGCTCCAATAGTACGACCTGGGGTGTGGTTTCATAAAACTTGCCATGCCCATTGGTGAAATAAACCATTAGTCCGGTCTCTTTAGCATCTACCGTTTCTACTGTATAAGTACTCTTTACACCGGGACCAACGGGGGGGCTTGGCAGGTGCAAGTGACGGCTTGGACGCTAACAGAGCGGCAGAAGGCATGGGCGTAAAACTGGGAGGATCGGGAGGCGTGCGAAGCTTGAGCGGATGATCCTCAATGATAAAGATCACTCTTGGCTCCATCATCTTTGCTGGCTTCTGCCTGCTGATTCTTTCTGTCGATGGAACATCTTTTATATCTACTTCCGGGACATTATTGGCAACCTTTACCAGTGATGCAAATGCTACTGGTGTATTATCCTTTTCAACTGAACCGGCAGGCTTAATATGGTTGATCTTAGCAACAACCGGTAGAGATGCCGTCTCTCGTTCCTCCACAGGGGGTGAGAGTGGCTTGACTAATGGCAAAGGTGCGACCGATGCTTCTGCATGGTCCATCACGCTTATTTTGGCAGCAGCTATGTGCGATATTGGCGAGACTACCGGTAGCTGTGGCGCTTCAGTAATTACCACTGGCTCCGGTTGACGTTTTCTGACAGACACCTGTTCAGGAACAGGCATAACATAATTGTGGTAGGCAGGTGACAGGTGATTGATAGATGTAACCTTAGGCAATTCAGGGTGATCTAACTTCAGTTCTGTAATAAAAGGGACTGCCTGCACCGAAACAATCCTGGGTGCTACGGTTGTTAGTATCAGTTCCTTCAGGGATGCCGGTAAAATGTGGTCAATAGAATTCGTAGCAGGCAATTCAATTGGTTCAATAACATCTGGGATCACTGCCTTCCGGACCGGTACCAACTGTAAAGTAGCACCGGGAAGCTCATGGATCGAAGCATTCAGGATATGTTCTATTTGTGGGGCAGTTGGTATTGCTACAATATCTGCCGGCGGGGCAGGTACTGCCGCGACCTTCAACTTGTCCGGCTCCGCTATTGGCAATTCGCTCAATTTTTCACTTGCAATAACTAGGTGATTGATGGAAGTTACCTTTGCGACAGGGCGCGGGGCAGGTGCCGGTGGAGGTACCTCCACGACATGCGGAGGGTTCACTTTTAGGATGCTTGGCGCATTTGCACTCAGCTCCTTGATCTCTTTATATTCACTCTTTGTTACTTTGATGATGGGTTTAAAACCTGTCACAATTTTAGAAACTGCATCGGGCACATCGCCTTCTTTTGTAACAGACAGAAAGTTTCCCATACATGCGTATGAACTGCGCAATTCAGGTGCGTCTTCCAAGCCAACTATATAGGGTTTAAAAAAAACCTTATTTGCAATCAGGGTACGCATTACTTCGCAAATATCGCCGCCGCAACTCTCGCCACCATCGGTAATGAGGATGATACTATAGGCATTGTGCTGTTCGTCAACGAGGTCATATTCTGCTGCCTGACTAAGTGCATAAGCAATCGGTGTAACACCTAAAGGATGAATGTCTGTCAAACGGAAGTCCATCTGGTTGCGGTTTCCCTTTGAGAATGCAACTTCGTTGCGGGTATCGTGGCAGTCGTTTTCCTGAACAGTATGTTGGTGCCCAAACACACGAAGTGAAAACTCTACGTCTGCATTATAGGCATAAACGCTATCCATGATACGAAGTATGATTTCGTGCGCTGCTGCGTATTTAGCCTTGTCACCGTTCCATTTCTGCACCATGCTCGAAGATTCGTCCAGCAGTATAAGGATTCGGGATTGAACGAGATCGCTTTTGAACTGCGCAACGGCAGGCAGAGCCACCAGAAGGCAAAAAATTATAGCGATATGTTTGATCCGATGCATATAAAAACGGTACAAGAACCTACAGGCGCCTCACTTATGCGCCCAAAGCATTAATAATTAATGACCTGCTCCTCCAGCACTTCCGGCATTTTACGGAACGCATATTGCTGGTCGCGTAGTTGTGGCTCGAAGCCCGCTGCACGAATAGATTCCTGAATGCCTTTGGCGGTAAATCTATGAGGCGCACCGGCAG
>Ga0364867_10469_pt2 | contig 18332 bp, 10 predicted proteins | sample ExccelAu500001D4_3_FD_206915 | JGI IMG/M metagenome (GOLD analysis project Ga0364867, IMG submission 206915) | Enriched cells from Trout Bog Lake Hypolimnion, Wisconsin, USA - BchlTB.Aug13.5000.01.D4 | ecosystem: Environmental > Aquatic > Freshwater > Lake > Hypolimnion/Profundal zone | place...
GGCCAATGCAGTCCCGGCCCACATGATTATTATTCCGGCTGTCTCAACACCAGGAACACCAAATCCATCCAAGGTATTAATTTTTACCAGTCTCATCAAAAACTGGGGAATGATGTAAAGCATAGAAAACGGACCGATAAATCCATATAACGCACCATCAGTTAGTTTGACAATAAACCTGAAAAAATGTTTGAACATGGGTAGCAGTTTTAGAACTCAGCACAAATCTTCTGCGAGCCTGAGATTTTTACGAAATTATGAATTTTCGTCAGATGATTTACGCATCTTCATGAGGTATATTGTTGCAGTTACCTGTTATAGTCATTCGCATGACAAAGAAATTATTTGATGTCATCCTCTTTTGATCGATAATTTCAAAAGTCAGCCCGCCCTCTAAGGCTATCTCTCTTAGTTTTTGAGGAGATGTAAAAAAAAGTGATTTATCATTATCCTGGGTCTTGTTGAACCTCAGGATCCTTGTTGAGAAGAATTCAGTGAATTTTGTAATCCTTTGGGAAGTCTCCTTATCCAGGTTTCCGTCCCTGATCAGGATCATTCCCCCCGGTTTAAGGTTCCTGATGCATGATTGCAGCAGAGATTTTTGTTTGTCGTAGGGCAAATAATGCAGAACATCGCCCAGCAGGAACCCGTCACCGGGTGTGATCGGATAATCCGAAACATCGGCTTCAATAAAAGAAATGTGCTCGTTTTTAAGGTAAGCGTTTGCGGCGACGAGGATCTTACTGCCATCATAATCAACCCCAGTGATCCTCCGTTCACCGGAGGTCAGCATAAGCATATAGGAGACGTATCCGTAACCGCAACCCAGATCAAGAATATCTCCTTTGACCGGTAAAAGATTACAATAACATTCGAAATTGTTTTCTAGGATCATTTTAACCCGTAGATACCATTCAAGGATCGGCCCCTTAAAAATGTAATTAAGCCTGATGTTCAATGCATTATAAGACGGAGTATTGTGCATTGCCTTGAATTTCAGGTATTCTTCCTGATAATACAGGCAAATTTGTTTTGCTCTATCAGAATTATTACTTCCATTTGATTGATCAGCCGGGTGTATTCTTGGTAATATTTTAGTGAAAATCCTGTTGGATTTTCCTGAAAATTTGTCTTCAGCAAGGAATCCTGCACTTCCGGAAATCAGAACAGGAAGAATATCAAGATTGAGTTTTTCGGCAAGGTCCAATGAAGCCGGATGAAACCTCAGGGTGTGATCATCCTTTGAACGATATCCTTCGGGAAAGACCAAAACAGAATACCCGTCATCAGTCCATTGTTTTATTACCGACATAGAATTGCCGATGGTATTATAAACATAAATAAATCCCGCAACCCCGGCAACCCGTCCGAAAACTCTCTTTCGGAAAACCCTTTCATCAGCAAGTATCACAATCTTCGAGTTTAAGCACAAAAGAACAGGAATGTCATGAACAGACTGGTAGTTGCAGATAATGACAACCGGTTTATGGAAGGTTTCATTTTTATCATTTTCAACTGAGTGACGGAATGGAAAATTCAGCTTGATATAAAGACGGCTCAGTAAATAAATAAACTTGTGGGACGTATGCTGTTTCCGTTTCCTGCTGAGAGGCATCAGCGGACTGATCAGACGATTATAAATGACTAACAGAACAGCGATCAGCGATAAGGGGATCCATGAGATAAATACAGCATGTAAAATATTGCGGGCAGTCACTGGCGAAATTCCCCTTTCCTGTGGATCCAATAAAAACCATTGTGCCAGCATAGACTGGTATGAAAGAGAAATAATAACCACGCTTATGATTCCGAATATCGAGATCATCGCTATTGAATTCAAGGCCGGATGCCTGGCAAAAAACAGAACAGCGACCCCAATCAGGGTTGTAATCGAAGAGAGCAGGATTGAGACCCTGTATGTTCTCATGTCATCAACCCCCGTTTTATACTTGCAAACTAGGCCTCTCATCATCAGTATGCTGTAATCAACCCCCAATCCAAAGATAAATGTGGAGATAATGATATTGAAGATGTTAAACCTGATCCCGGTAATTCCCATAAATCCCAGAGTGATAAGCCAGCTGAAAAACATCGGCAGGGAGGTTATAAATGCAAGTTCAATCCGGCCGAAGGAGATTAACAGTAAAATCGTAACGAAGACCATTGACAGTGTAACCAGCAGCTCAAAATCATGTTTGACGTTTACCACGAAGCGGGTCGTGAGGTTTTGCCTGTCAAACACGACCATGTTTTTATCACCTGAGAATTCCTTGTAAACAAAATGTTTGCCGGAATCAGGGACAGTGGTAATTCCTGAAATCATGATCATCCCGGGGGTTTCATTGATCCAGTCAGAGAAAAGATCAAAACGTAGCTCTTTGCTTTGCCCTGATGGCAAACTGGTAAACGTACTGTTTAACATGGACCTGATTCCGTCAAAAGCCTTGTCATTAAAGCCGAGATTTCTTCCCGATTTTTCCAGCCGGCCGAAAAGCGTGTCCTTTCTCCCGTTTGTCCAGAATTCATTCCATTTATTTAACCGTTCCTGTTGCACCGGATCTGAAGGCATCATGGAACCGATTCCGGAGAATGATTGAATCTTACCATGCCCTTTCAGGGTTTCCAGTTTCTTTTGTGCAATCCCGTTCCATTTTAAAGCATCATTGAGATCCTTTCCTGTAGATACAATATAAACACTTTTTAGGTTGCTGCCTGATATCTGGTCGAGATGTTTTTCAGCAAGTTTAAGCTTTTCCGACATAAAATTCAGGGAATTCATGTCTTTTTCAAATGATGCTTTTTGGGAAATATAAATACTGCCCGCCCCGGCAAGAGCCAGGCCTGTTATCAACCATCTTTTCTTACCCAGATCAATTGCTGCGATCCTGTCAATAAAAGTAATCCGGTCGATATACTTTTGTGCAGGCAACAAATGTTTTCCAAGGAACTGAGGCAGGATAACCAGTGAACAAACAGATGCACCGAATACGCTGAGCGCCGTAAACCAGCCCAGGTCGTGCAGTACAACCGAATTGAGAAAAGTCAGGCAAAGGAAAACTCCTATTGTAGTAAGGGCGCAGATTATAATGGTCTGCGACATATCGGTTATAACCTGCTCAACTGACTTTTTTCTCCTGTAATGGTTCACTATATAAAGGGTATAGTCGATGATCAGTCCAAGAATGACAGACCCTATACCCAGCGCTATGAATGAAACGTTACCTTTAATAAAATATAAGATTGCCAGGGCAAGCCCGCCTCCAAAGATTGCAGGGACAAACCCAAGCAAAGGGATCAGGAAATTCCTGAAATACCATCCCAGGAAAAAAAAGATGAGCACCATTGCAATACCCAGCGACAGGATTATATCCAGTTTTATCTGGCTGGCATTACAAACAGCTGTAGCAGCATAGCCATAATATTCGATACTGACTGGGATGGCCCGGCTTGACTTTTGTAAGGCAATATATTTTTCAAGAGTGGCAATCAGTTTTGAATTCTTTTTTGTTTCTGTGGATGAGTTTGCAGGTGTAATAAACATCAGTAAATGCTTATTATCAGGCGTAACAACACAACCGTTATATGAAGTGAATTGATTTTGAGGTTGAAGTGAGTGAAGTTTTTTAAACGCCAATCCGTAGATGCCAAGTGGATCTCTTACAATTCTTTGTTTGAACAACATCCCGGCAGGTGAGACCATCATCCTGAAATTGCTCTTTAACAAAGAATCAAGGTGTGCGGGCTGCATCAGGCTATCGATGGTTATGTAATCGGCATCGCTAAGAAACAAAGGGAGATGCTGATCAATAATACCTGAAGCAATCTGAAAAAGGGAGTCATTAAATTGCAGGAGAATCCGCCTGATATAAGTAGAATCGAGCCTTGACAAAAGACTGTCGCGTAATGTTCCTGCAATTGAAACCAGGTATTGAGGATTGGCTTCAGCAGTGGTATCCTGAAGTGAGAAATGTACGATCAGTTTATCTGCAAATTTGAAATTCCTGATCACATATTCATAACGGTTCAGGGAATCCTTACCGGAAGATACCCTGGTGATATTTTCCTCCAGCCTGATCTTCGAAGCAAAAAAAAGAATAAATACCAACAGGATTGCAAGAAACAGAAAGAAAATATATCTGTGATTATGGAAGAAACGATAGATTGAAATAAAAAAAACTATCATTTAAATGAACTCATTTTGTAGACTCTGATTTGATTAGCCAAAAGTACCAAATGTTGTCCCATTTCTGCAACTTTTATATTTAAAATATTTTGGGACTCAATCATTGAAACAACGTTAAAATGTATTTTCTTTGGTAAACGAAACCAATTGTATGAACCCCGTTCAGGCCCCGGCCCCCGATTGCCCGGAAATCCTTTAGATTAATTTTATATGATAAAACCCTATTCAGACGTACCTTTGCATTAAATTTAAGTTGGATCATATGAAAAAAGTTATTTCTTTATTAATGAGCCTGTGTGCTGTCATCAGCGTAGTATATGCACAAAATGACATCTCCAAGCCAACTGTACAGGCAGCTTCATATTTCGATGTTTCCCCGCCTCTGACAGAAATGATAAATTCTTTTCCTGGCAGAGTTGATAATTCCTGGAAAAACGGCGTTGTGAAAAACTTTTTCAATGCCCGTAAAAACCGGAACAAGGGGATGTTTTCATCGGGCTGGGTTGATCCATTGGTTCAGCACAGTTATAAAAACAGGGCCGCCACCCAGGATTCAACAATTCAGAATTTCCAGGGGAACAGCAACACCCAGGGGTATGACCCTCCCGACACTTATGGCGATGTAGGCCCGAATGATTATTTTGGCCTGGTAAATTGTCATTTTACCATTTACAGCAAAACGGGAACAGCCCTGTTTGGCCCTGCTATTACAAGTTCTCTCTGGAACGGGATGCCTCATAACAGCAATGACGGAGATGGTGTTGTGTTGTACGATGAGAATGCCGACCGTTGGCTGGTTAGTCAGTTTTCATTACCCAATTACCCGAATGGTCCTTTTTACCAGATGATAGCCGTTTCCCAAACACCTGATCCCACCGGGAGCTGGTATCGTTTTGAATATACGTTTACCGACATGCCGGATTATCCGAAATTTGGGGTCTGGCCTGATGGTTATTACTATACATGCAACCGTTTTGCGTCCAATACACTTAATTATAACGGTACCGGGCAGGCCGCATTTAACAGGACTAAAATGCTGGCTGGCGATCCATCTGCCGAAATGGTGTACTTCACACTGCCTGCATCAAATAATGCATGGGCCCTTCTTCCGGCAGATTGTGACGGGACATTTCCACCTGCAGGAACTCCCAATTATTTCGTTTATGAGATGGACGGTCCTGATTATCTTGGGGTTTATGAATTTCATGTGGATTGGACAACTACCAGCAATTCTACATTCGGTAATTATCTTCAATTACCTGTAACTACGTTTAATGATAATATTACCGGTATACCTCAGAAAGGAACAACCATGACTGCAGATGCACTTTCCGACCGTCTGATGTACAGGTTGCAGTTTCGAAATTTCGGAAATCACTGGTCCATGGTATGCAATCATACAGTGAATGTTGGATCGGCTGTAGGAGGGGTGCGCTGGTATGAACTTAGGAAATCAACAGGGCCGTGGAGTGTTTACCAGCAATCTACCTATTCTCCGCCAGATGGTAATTCACGCTGGCTGGCGAGCGTTGCAATGGATACGGTAGGTAATATTGCACTTGGATTTTCCATTTCAAGCAGTTCAATGTATCCTGCTATAAAATATACAGGAAGACTGATAAATGACTCCCTTAATGCAATGACTCTTCCTGAAAATGGAATATACTACGGTACAGGATCCAATACTGCAAATGATGGCGGAGGTGTTTGCCGCTGGGGAGATTACAGTTCATTGACGGTTGATCCTTCGGATGGCATGACTTTTTGGTACACCCAGCAATATTTTACAAACATGGGGTCAAACTGGAAAACAAGAATAGCCTCTTTTCTTCTTCCCGGGTTTACCGTCAACGCCAATGCAACACCCGACACACTCTGCATTGGAGACTCAACCCATCTGAATGCCGATGCCTATGGAGGCGTAGGAACCTATACCTATTCGTGGACATCCATCCCTCCCGGCTTTACATCAAACATTAAAAATCCTTTTGCATTTCCCGTTATAACCACAAAATACATTGTTGCAGTAACTGATACCAATGCCACCAAAACAGATACCGTGCAGGTTTTGGTTAACGGGGAACCAACGGTGAACGCAGGGCCAAATGCATCCTATATGAACACTGTTCCTTCTTTCCCTGTTTCAGGAACCGCAACAAATTTCAGCAGTATCAGATGGCTGACTGCAGGTGACGGAAATTTCACCCCCGACAGCACTCTTAACAGCACCTATTATCCAGGCACTAACGACAGAAATTATGGGGGTGTTCTTTTCACACTCAGGGCAAACCCGCTCAGGGCTTGTTCTGATACAACAACTGATACTGTATTTATCAGGCTGACATTCCCTGTTGGACTTGAACAGGATGCAACTACCGGGTTTGATGTTAGTATTTTACCTAATCCTTCAAACGGCCATTTCAATCTCGTAGTCCAGGGTAGTATGGACATGGAACTGAGAATTACCATATCAGATTTATCAGGAAAAACTTTATTTATGGATCAGGAAAAACCACTTACCCAGCAATATTCCAGGCCGGTTGATCTTACAGCTTTTCCAAAAGGCGAATATTTTTTAAAGGCGCAGAATGATATTCACATGATTACTAAAAAACTCGTGATTCAGTAATCTCCTTTGAATAAATCCGTATTTAATAGACTGACAATCAAAGGCACGAACCCCAGGGCAAACCCTGTACCCGGATTCCGCCACAAGGGGCGGGGAATGTACCGGGAGAGATTTAATGGCTTGATTATTTCAATCGGCCTGCTGTTTCTCTTAAGTAGCGTAAGAGCCGGAAATCATGGCATACACAAGGATGAGGCAGAAGGAGCCCGGATGTATTTCAGGACACTGAGTCGTGAGAATGGGCTGCCGTCTCCGATTGTCAATTGCTTCATTCAGGATTTCCGGGGATATATCTGGATCGGGACCTCCGATGGCCTTGCCCGGTATGACGGCCATGATATGAAAGTATACCGCTCAAAAGCGGGAGATGCTTCTTCCCTTACCGACAACATGATCTATTCCCTTAAAGAGATGTCGGATTCTACGATCTGGATCGGAACTGCAGACGGGTTCTCTGTCTTCAACCCGGCAACCGCTACTTTCAGGAGCTTTTCACGGGAAACAAAAGGCATGGCCTGGCTTGAAGGCATGAGTATCCGTTGCTTTTATGAGAGCATGGACGGATCTGTCTGGATAGGTACTGACAATAATCTTATCCTTACCGATCAGGCTAATTCCCGTTTCAAGCTCATCCGTCTGCAACAAAGTGAAGATCCCGTGAACAGAAGTTACCATTTCAGGAATATTGCCTCTGTTTGCGAAGATCCGCGAAATCCTGATAAACTTTTCCTTGCTACCGCAGGCGGCTTGCTTCTCCTCGATAAAAAAAGCCGGAGGGTAGAGAAAGATTATATGAACAACACCGGACTTGGTTATTGTCTTGAAGGTTTCTGGTTCAACAGAGACAGCAGTTTATGGACTTTTGGCTGGGGGGTAGGATTGTTGAGGCTGGATCTCGGGACTGAAACCTGGCGGAACTATCCATGCTACAAGACACCTGTGACCATAAAGCAGATCGTTCCCCTCAATCAGGATGAATTTTTACTTGCCACCCCGGAGTATGGACTTGGGTTGTTCAATAAAGTGACAAAAAGTTTCAGGTTTATTGCCAAAACCCAGGGAGATCCCTATTCGATCATTGACAACAACATTAATTGCATAGCCCGTTTTAACAATGGGAAAGATCTTTGGATTGGTACATGGGAAGGTATCAGCATTGAAAACCGCAGAGTTTTTTCTTTTTCCCGGAACACTATCCCTTACCCCACAACCTGGACAGGAGATTTCTTTTATGATAGTGAGAGGAAAAATCTTTACATAGGAGGATATGGATCTGACGGGTTATATTGCCGGGATGAAAATTCGGGTTCATGGAAGATTTTTCAGGAACAAGAGCCTCACTCGCGTGAAAAGCTCTGCATAACCATGCTCTACCGGGACCATCAGGGAGTGCTCTGGGTTTGTACACGACGGAACCTGATGTTTTTACGACCCGGGAGTAACATCCTGGAACATTTCCATACTGCTGACGGACAACTCCTGAAAATAAAGGACCCTGTGGTATATTCCGTACTTGAAGACGCGCGGGGTTATCTCTGGCTTGGAACCCGGTTCGACGGCATCATACGCCTGGACCCGGAACGAAGGTGGGCTACCTATTTTAATAATGATCCGAAAGATCCTTACAGCCTGTCTAAAGGAAATCATTTCAGCTCGATTGTTACTGATCGCTTCGGAAGGATATGGTTCAGTCACTCCAATGGTGTAAGCATCTATGACCCCGCCGACGGACGTTTTCTCAATTACCTCGTAGACAGTCTTCAGCATTACGGCATTAAAAAGCGATGGATCAACACCATGAACTGCGACAGCCTGGGACGTATATGGCTTGGCTTCAGCGATGAAGGGCTTGTAAGAGTTGAAATTAATGCAAAAAACCGGTTCACTTTCGGGATTTTTAACACAAGTAATGGCTTGAATGTTCCGGGGGTTGACTGGATTGCCAAAGATAACAGGGGAACCTTCTGGATCTCGAACAAAGGGCTGCTTCATCTTAATCCTTACACAGGTGCATTCCGGTTCTTTGATAAGCGGAACGGATTGCATGAAAACCCTGCAGGGGCTTCTAAAATTTATGTGGATAATAACAACAGGCTTTACTTCGATTCAAAAGGGGCATTCGACAGGATTCCGATTGATGATCTTGATGTTTCTGACAGTCTCCCGATGAGGCTGGTGATTGAATCTGCAGAAGTGAACGGCAAAAAGGTCATTATACCGGGATTCGGTTCAATAAAACCTGTTTCATTTCCTGCTGGTCAGAATAACCTGATTTTCCATTATACAGCAATTTGTTTCAAGGATGCAGAACGGATACGGTATAAATATATGCTTGAGGGATATGACAAGGAATGGTATACTGTTGAAAATGGATTGGAAGCGAGATATACAAATCTTCCTGCCGGTCATTATAAATTTATTTTGGCAGCAACCATAGAAAATGGAAACAGGGAATACCGAAAGGATTTTTCTTTCACCATCAGCCCGTATTTCTGGAGAACCTGGTGGTTTGTCATTACATCATTACTGCTCCTGGCAGTCCTGATCTCCGGTGTCTATTTTTATAAAATGAATGAGCTGAAAAGGCTTGTCAGGGTGAGGAGCCGGATTGCAGCCGATCTTCATGATGAAGTCAGCTCAACTCTGAGCAGTATCTCGATCCTCAGCGTACTTCTGCGAAAAAAGGTGAAAGATCCTGAATCATCCCTGATCGTTGACGAGATCGGGGCCAATGCCGACAGCACACTGGAAAGGATTGATGAGATCATATGGTTTGTAAATCCCCTGAATGACAAGTTCGAAAACCTGGGACAACGGATCAGTGAATTCGCCTCTCCTTTATTTGAGCTTAAAAATATTGAATTTCTGATAGACTATCCCGACCGGATGGTGAATATCAGACTTGCCATGGAAAACCGTCGTAATATTTTTTTAATCGCCAAAGAAGCCGTAAATAATATATTAAAGTATGCAGCCTGTACTAAAGCATCAATCAGGTTTAATTATGAAAACGGATGTGTGGAGATGGAAATTACTGATAATGGAACAGGCTTTGACCCGGCTGTTGAAACTTCGAGAAACGGTTTGAGAAATATGAAGCAAAGGGCTGAACGGATAACCGGAGTGCTTAAGATCGACTCCTCCCCGGGCCAGGGAACATGTATACATCTGCGGGTGAGAGTCTCTTAATTGTACCATGAAATCCTGAAACAAGTGAATTCAGATATTAATCTTATTGCATCGGGAAGGAAACTTGTGTAATATTGCTTGATTTTCACAGGGACAGAATGAGCATCCGGGTTTCCATTTATGAGGATAATGAGCATTTAAGGAGTAGTCTGTCGCATCTTATCATGGGTGATGATTCCCTGGAATTCTGCGGAGCTTATGCTGATTGTTCATCTATCCTGAAAAACTGCCAGGAATGCCTTCCTGATGTTATCATAATGGATATTGATCTGCCCGGTATCAGCGGGATTGAAGCAACGCGCCTGGTTAAATCAAAATTCCCCCAAATCAATATCCTGATCTTCACGGTTTTTGAAGACCGGAGAAAGGTTTTTGACGCATTGTGTGCAGGAGCAAACGGGTACATGCTGAAAAAAGCAAATGCCATTAAGATCATCGAAGCTATAACAGATCTGCATAACGGCGGTTCCCCCATGACCGGGGAGATTGCAAGGATGGTCCTCGACTTCTTTGCGAAGACCTATCCGGCAAAGACTAATGATTACAACCTTTCCAACCGTGAGATGGACATTGTGAAGTGTCTGGTCAAAGGTAAAAGTTACAAGATGACGGCTGATGCATGTTGCATAGCCGAAGGTACTGTCAGAAGCCATATTTACACCATTTACCGCAAACTTCAGGTGAACTCAAAATCGGAGGTTGTTCTTAAGGCAATCAATGAACGGCTTATCGAGTAGTCTTTCCTAAATTTCATACTTTCATCTTATTGACCCGCTTCAATGGGGATTTTACATTTGCCTATATTAAATATAAAATCTAACCCTATGAGGAACACTGAATTCCTTTCCGGACACTTATGGTACAAGAACCAGGCATTGTATTTCACTTTTATAGTTTTCATCATGATCTCCGCTTTCTACAGCCAAAGCGGTTTTACGCAGGTAAGCATCAACACTACAGGGGCTCTTCCGGCTTCTTCGGCCGGACTGGATATACACTTCCCGGATAAAGGGCTTCTGATTCCCAGGGTGAACCTTCTGAAAACCCTTGACAGTATTACGGTACCGTCACCAGCGATATCACTCATGGTCTATAACCAAAACACATCGGGATCCGGAAGCACCGCAGTTACACCTGGTTATTATTACTGGAACGGGAGTTCCTGGCAGAGATTCGGCACAGGCCCTTTGAACTTCTGGTCGCTGACTGGTAATTACGGAACAGATCCGGCCATGAATTTCATCGGTACAGCTGATTCGACAATCCTGAAGTTTCGGGTTAACAATAAAGTTTCCGGTATCATAGATCCCAGTAACTATCACCCGGTGACCGGGTTTGGCTATCAGGCCCTCTGGGGTGTTGCAGGCAAGGGGAATGCTGCCTTCGGGTTTAAGGCACTTTCAGGTGATACGGTAGGTTACGAAAATACCGCTGTTGGCACCATGTCTCAGTCAATAAACAAGCAGGGAAATGAAAATGTTTCATTAGGGGCCGGCTCATTGGGAATTTTTACAAATGGTTTTGACAATACTGCCATAGGATCGTATGCCATGGGATTTACGCCCGGAGGCAACCTGAATACGATAATCGGAATGTATGCAGGAAAAGGGATTACTGGTGACAACAACGTTGCAGTAGGCTCCAACAGTTTCGGTTGGACCGGTGGGATGAACAACACGATATTAGGCAGCAACGCCTCACAGGACCCAGGATCAGGAAATTATAACATCATTCTGGGAGCCCAGTCAGAAATTGAGACTGGCGGTGACAATAATATTCTCATCGGATCCAGTATAAAGTTGGAACCCGGGAACAACCAGTTAGACATCGGCAACATTATCTACGGGAATAATATCGATGGATTCGGAACCTCGGTGAGTTCCGGCAACATCGGGATCGGGACAAAGAATCCGTTAAGCCGGCTGCATATTGTACCATCGGGCGGGATAAATCCCCTGCGTATTGAAAGATTACCGGTCTCAGGTAAAGATACGGTACTGGTAATTGGACCGGACGCCACGGTTTCAAAGAGGAAAGGCTATTTCGGGGGAGACAACTGGCTGCTTAAAGGAAACTCAGGCACGGATCCAAATTTAAATTTCCTTGGCACAACGGATTCGACGACATTGATATTCCGGATAAATAATAAGGTTTCAGGGATCATCGAGCCAGGCTCGCATGCAGATGCAGGCTTTGGTTATAAAGTTCTTTCAGGCATCTCTGCCGGATTTAACACGGCAACCGGGTATGAAGCGTTATCAGCAGATTCTGTCCAATACGGGAATACCGCAGTCGGCAGCTTTTCACAAATCAGGAACAATCACGGATCTGGAAATTCATCATTGGGTATGTATGCCATGGAAGGCCTGCAGACCGGTAACGACAATACAGCTATCGGCTGGCATGCCATGTTCGCTTCAACAGGAGGCTCGAGAAACACCATGGTTGGCATGATGACAGGAGCGTATACGACCGGGTCAAACAATGCCGCCGTTGGTGACAATGCCTTACAGTGGTCCGCTGGAAGCAATAACTCTATCCTGGGTAGTCATGCAGCAAACGACCCCGGGTTAACCGGAAATAATAATATTCTCATAGGATATCATACGGATTGCGGTCCCAGCAATAATATCGTGATCGGTTACGAGACCCAGACAGGATCAGGGAGCAACAAACTGGATATTGGCAATCTCATTTACGGGAACAATATTGATGGCACTTACGGCACGATAAGTTCCGGAAACATTGGAATCGGAACCGACAACCCTCTGAGCCGTCTCCATATCGTACCTGCCGGAACTGATCCCCTCCGCATCGAACAGGTCCCTGTTGGCAGCTATGATACCGTTCTTGTAATTTCTCCCAGCGGTGTTGTTTCAAAGAGGCTGGGTAACTTCGGGGGTGGAGCAGGGAGCTGGTCCCTGACAGGGAACAGCAGCACGGACCCGTTCAATAACTTTATCGGTACCCTCGACAGCAAGGACCTTGTGGTAAAGACCAACAACGTGGAGAGGATGAGGGTTCTTTCCACAGGTGAGGTCCATATTGGCGGAGGAACCGATTTCACAAAAGTTGAGACCGACGGGACCATCGAATTCGACGGAAATGCCACGGTGTGGAATGAAGTATGCCTGCCTGGGCTGACAGGTAAGCCGGCTTCAGTTTCACCCTCTCTTCTCAAGTTCCGCGATGACGGTTCTGGAAGCACGGGCGTTTGGTTATACCAGTACCAGCATTCGCCAGGCACCGAAGAAAGCCTTTTCTTTACGTTTGAAATGCCTCATGATTATAATGAAGGTTCAAGCATAGATCCGCATGTTCACTGGGCGCCAATGACTTCAGATAACGGAAGCGTATGCTGGTCGATGGAATACACCTGGATCGACAATAACGGAACTTTCAGCACGACTTCCACCCAAACGGCAACGGGAGTTGCCAACGGACAGTTTAAATCAACCATGACCAGCCTTGGGACAATTTTACCTGCCGGGAACCAGAAACATATATACAGTACTCTGGTCGTCAGACTTTACAGGAACCTGCCGGCAGGAACAGATACATTTCCTGCTAAAGCCGCCTTGATCTCCTTCGATATCGCCTATGAAGCGAATACAGTCGGGAGCAGGACAGAGACATCAAAATAATTTTTGAATTAATTGAAATTAAACTTAACGAAAGAACTTGAAGCAAGCGTCGAGGAATCAAAGGAATTATTTCTATTCACGGCAAGCAGTAGGGAATTAACCTCTAAAAAAAGATTAGCATAGCAATTTTAAGGATTTTTTTGTCGAGAAAAGGCCTAGTTGAGTAAAATCTAATGTTTCAGGAGTGATATTGAGTTAAACATTAAAAATTCACTAATAATAATGATTAGATCTTGTCCAAATGTTTAATCACACACATATGAGCTATTTATGGCAAGATGGTTGATGAATTTAATAGCGTAGTCCTGGACATTGATGGTAACATCAGATAACTTGAAATTATAGGATATGTGGATAAACCATTCCTTCTGGCCAATTTCTGCCGATGCAAATTGACCACCCCTGATAAAACCGGGATCATGGGGAAAAAGCACCCCATATTCCGTCGGGAAATCGGATGATAAAACCGGCCCTGCCACTACCATTGAAATCGCCGAATTGTAAGGTGAGCCCATAAGCCGGATCAAGCCAACGAGGGTTTATATCTGTATCCGTTAACGTGTTATTAGTCCAGATCGTTTTCCTTAGAAAATGCCTGACCGGACTACCGAAAGCAACAACAATACCATGGTCAGAGCGGCCGCAAATATCAGCAATGCCATCGCCATTGATATCGGCACAGCGAATAGAACCATAATAGCAGGCATCCTTCCCCCAACCGTCATCATCAGAAAAATCAGTGATTCCGTCCTTATTAGTAAAGGACCAAAGTTCGGTATTTCCAAATCCACTTCCTGTATTAAGAGCGACCACGATACCCTTTGAACTTCTTGCAATAAGGTCGGGCAGCCCATCCCCGTTCACATCAGCATACTGGATTGTTGTACTGTATTTAGGATCCTTCCAACCCTGATTGTCGGTAAAATCATCGGACTTCCAAAGAACAGCCGGTTCGAAACCATGGCCATTCGATATCGCCACATATATTCCGTTCTCTCCTCTCCCCACGACATCGGCCTTCCCATCATTATTAATATCAATCACCCGTATCGTTCCATAGTAATTTATGTCCTTCCCCCATCCGCAGGCATCAGAAAAATCACGAATTCCGTTTAAATTCACAGCCGACCACAACTCTGATTTTCCGAAATGGCCATCTCCGGTATTCCTTGCAACAACCATTCCGTAAGGGCCCCTGATCACAAGGTCGGATAAGCCGTCGCCATCAATATCCCCGAACTGTAAGGTTGTACTGTATGCCGCTTCTTTCCATGAATGCTGCTGCTCTATAACACCGGTGCAAATTTGATCATCTCTAAAATCATCGTCTTTCCATACCGTAACCGGATCAAAACCGTTTCCGGTTGAAAGACCAACTACAATGCCGTAAGGTGAGCGGGCAACCAGATCGGCCTTCCCGTCATGGTTCAGGTCGGCAAGTCTGATGGTCCCGTAATATCCGACATCATCACCCCAGGCCTCCTGATCTGCCAAATCAGGTGAGAGCTTCCTGATGGCAGAGAAATTCAAAACAGTTGGACAAAACACAAACCCGGCTTGCTTCAACAAAGGAACGAGACGTTTTGTTTCGTTAAGCCCGTAAACTGATCTGGGAAATTTCGTATTCCTGTCGTGCATCAGGAGGATCCCTCCATGACCATTACGGGTAGCGGATTCAATGGAAATCATCATCGAATCAGCTGTAATTGATGCATGTTCGGGATTCAAGCCCTTCCAATCCTCCACATCGAACTCCTTCATTTCTCCTTTCAAGCTATCCATCCAGATATAAGAATTCAAGTTCCAGCCTATACACCTGGGGCTTACCAGTTCACCCGACACATCATGAAGAACAGGCGGTTCATGCGGCCAAACTCCATTGGGAGCTCTGAATGCATAACAACCACACAATCTGAAATACTGGGAATGTTGATTCAGATAAACCTGCAATGAATCAACCATTTTAAGGTACCCGGGAAGATTCACGTCCATGTTCTCAGGGTAATTATGGTTCCAGCTATGGTTGCCAATACGCAGACCATATTTATAATATTCTCCTGTGATCCGGAAGGGCTTCAGGCCTCCTGCAGCGGCATTTTCCCACTGATTTGATAGCCACAGGATGTTGTAATAATTCACGAAGAATGTTGCTGAAACTTTTTCCCGGGAAAGGTATTTAAGTATATCAATTGTATACCAATCAGGACCATCATCATATGTAAGAGCAATCAAATATTTTGGAAAATCGTCACCGGAATTAATGTATTCGGTCAAATGTTTGCTCATACGGGTTGTCGTTGTATCGCCGGGTGTATGAAACTCTGAAGATTGCTGACTATTCATAGAAAGGAGGAACGGAAATATTATCATTATAAGAAGAATACCGGAATTCAGGTTATTGTGAAACCATTTCGACAACAATCTTTTCGGTGAACTCATATTCATGCTAATAATTTAATATCGTTTAAAATCGTTTGATCAATGAGGAGTAAACAAGGAGTCTTTAATACCTGGTTATTATAAGACTCTGGAGCAATCCATCCAACTTTGACGAAAGTATATCTATTACAGAGATTAAAACCCCTCATTTTATTTCTTAATGTTTATTTTATAGACGAGTATTGTGCATGATTCTCACCGGATTGGACTCCTGAGAGGATCACAGCGGAATGCAGAAGTGGGGTGGTCAAAGGATATTGGCGGAAAGTCGGAAAAATGAATCGGCACAGGGTGGTCAATTTGGCCGGCATATCCAGCCAACACCAAAATCGTATCGCATTCAACTACAATGTCACATATGCCAACTTTATGGCTCTTGCTGGAAAATATTGCATCCAGAAAGAATACCGATGGAATTTTTCGACAGCCGAAGCTAACAAAGCTGCTGTAGCGGTGTACTGTAGCAGCACATTCATATCGATCAATCGGCTGCGCAGGCGGGGCATAATCGTGCTGGACATACGGCAGTAGAGTTACAGGCAGTTCAGTCTCACGGATCGTAGGATACAATGTATCAAGGTTAATAGCCATTATCATAATCTAACCATCTGCCAATGGGAGAATAGTCGCTCAATCTCCATGGGGCTTTTATCAGGACATGGCAACCCCTAACTGTTAAAATAAACTTGACATTTAAAAAAATTCGCCATCTTTTATTTTATTTTTGCTGTCAGTGGTTGGAATAATTAAAAACGTTTCATTCAAAATTCAAAGTTTTCTTTTAAAAGAAATTGCCGCATACTAACTTTATACCCTACATCAGTAGTGGGCACTTAAAACCCACTGATTTTTAGTTGATTATTATTTTGTTCTTTGACATTTTTGTAATTGCACTTTGTAAGTATCTCTCTAACAGGCGCTTTGTCCAGTAGAGAAATGCTGAGAATTTGTAATATTTCGTAGATTGAACGATCCACTTTCAATTTATTTCCTATTGTTGCTACCAGGCAATATGCAATGATTGCACAATAGATTTGGATTTTGACAGCATTTAAAGTTGTACCCCAAAAGGATTTGATTTTTAAATGCTGTTTCATCCACTTGAAAAATATCTCAACTTCCCAGCGTTTCTTATAGAGCAAGGCTATTTCGTTGGCTTTAAGACTGGTATTATTTGTCAAGAAAACAAGATACTTCTGACGATCTTCATCATAATACTTGATTCGACGAAGTTTGTCTGGATAATCTTTTCTGGAATAATACACTTCCAGTCTGCCAATTTGATCACTTTGTACACCAGTCGTTTTATCTACAGCTTTGGAATACATCCTCTTAAAACGAAGATTATCCTTGGCTCTTGTGACGAAGAATGATCCCTGCGAGTGAATTTTGAACAAGCGACAGAAATCGATATATCCTTTATCCATGACATAGAAACTTCCAACTTCATATGGAATGATATCAAGGATATTGACATCATGTACACTTGCTTTAGAGATGTGCAAAAAGCTCGGTATAGAAGTCTTTATATCATACAACGTGTGAAGTTTGATACCGCCTTTGTGTTTTCGAAATTCAGCCCACCAGAAAACGCTCAGGCACAGGTCAATGGTTGTGGAATCCAATGCGTAAACATTCCCATCAACCTCAACTTCAAAATCGGTTTTATAACAGCTTCTTCGGGCTTCATCGATCAAGACGTAGGCAAACTCTTCAAAGATTTTATAGCTGCGCTTTTCGTTTGCTTTTCCCAGATTCCTGCGGGTAACGGTTTGACCAAATCCAAGATGGTAATATTTGGGTTGGTGAGCTTCCAAACTCAGCATCAGATCACGCATACTGTCTCTTGAGGTAAGCTGACCAAAAACCATGCATAGCATTTGATTCCAACAGGTAAACGTCCTGATGTATTTATTGCCTTCATGGTTCTTTACGATACCATCAAAGATCCTCCGAGGTAGAAATTCTGTTAGCTGTGCGAAAATATATTTGCCTTGATTCATGGAGATCTGCTTATTTCAAGCAAAAATCTATTTTTCAATTCAAATCGTCACGCATCAAAAAACCTCTACAAGTGCGATCAACAAAAGATTTCAAAGAACGATTATTAAAATTTAGTACCCACGAGTGACCCTACATTAATTGTGATAATGCATCATTTATTGTAAGTGCGTTTTTTAAGATTTTTTTATGGCACTAAAACGTAGTTTTCTTTTAGATTCTAAATGGGGAATAGTGTTATTGAGCA
>Ga0364867_10563_pt1 | contig 18309 bp, 15 predicted proteins | sample ExccelAu500001D4_3_FD_206915 | JGI IMG/M metagenome (GOLD analysis project Ga0364867, IMG submission 206915) | Enriched cells from Trout Bog Lake Hypolimnion, Wisconsin, USA - BchlTB.Aug13.5000.01.D4 | ecosystem: Environmental > Aquatic > Freshwater > Lake > Hypolimnion/Profundal zone | place...
TACTTCTTCTTTGCATAAAATATCTTGGAGAATGAATACTTGAACGTGAGATTTATCTTTGTGGCCTGGGATGTGTAGGCCGAACTCTCAGTTGCTGTTGCCATGTAGTTTTGCCTGTATATCCATTGAAATTCCAGGCCTACCAGTACATTCTGCCAGGGATAATAAATGATATTAGCTTCAACAAAATGTCCTGAATGATATGCCTCCGGGTTCTGTCCATCAGAATTAGTAATCGTTGTATTTGACCAGCCTATGGAACTCGTAAATTTCCTGCTCCAGTTCAGGTCGACAAACGCCACCAACCCCAGGTCAGGCAAAGCAACTCCTTCAATAGGCTTCGTTTTGTCACCCGGGTTCTTTTTAATACCGATGTCCACAGGGGCATCGTTAAAATAGTTTTCAACGCCCTGTCCGTAGACAGCCTGGAGGTGAAGCACGATAACTTTCCCGATGTTGAGGCCCGAACTTAAACTGGCACCCCATCCTATCGCATGGCCGCTCAGGTCCATTGTATCCACCCCGGTCGGATCCTGGTACTTCCATCCTATATAACGTACCATTGCCCCAATCTGGACATAGCCCCATTTTTTTCCTGCGTACCTGAAATGGCCTGAAAGATCAGGAAACGGGAAATGGGGTTTTACGTATGATAATTCTGTGCGGTCAGAAAAGACGCCTCCATCACCGCTGGCGCCAGGCATTTCAAGTGCAAAAACCAGGTGAGTCGGTCCCATGATCGGCATGTAACGAACCTGGACATTCCTGTAGAAAAGCATTCCGCAGGGGCCCCAGTATTCAAGAGTATTCGGGAAAACATCGAGGTCCATGAATGCACTCTCGGTCTGTCCTGCACCGAAGTGACCAAGCTGTCCGTAGGCATGCCTCAGCCGTATGGTGGTTTGCCCTGCATTTGCCCCTACTCCGAACATGTCAAAATCAAATACCGTTTTGAATTCCCCCCATTTGGTCGGCATCGAGCTTTTCACCCCAAACCGCGACTGGCGTACACTGAAATAAAAGTTTCCGTCTGTCCCGAATTCGTTGGGGTATGAGGGCAGCTTCGATGGCCTCATCACATCATACCAATCAGGGTTGACCTGGTTGAAGTTATATCCCATGTCGGTCTGGGCAAAACCATAGACTTCAAGAAACTTCGTGCTGTCCTCCTGCCCAAATGCGAATGATATCCAGCAAAGAAATATTGCAAAAAAAGTAAATCTGATTTTCTTCATAATGCGGATTTTTTAATGATATTAATATGCATTGGAATGAATCAAAGGATAAATCATACACCTGCATACCGCCGCAAGTGGCAGGAAATACAAAGTGAAAGATTCAATGGCAGTGGGCATACCTGATCCTTCAACCAGGGTTCACCGAAAGATTACTTTTTAGTAGTATCAGCTTTTTTCGGCTCTTCTTTCTTAGCTTTGGCAGGAGGCAAAGAGTCCGTTTTTTTAGGTTGTTCCTTCACTGCTGCAGGTTGTGTTAGTTTCTTTTCGAATTTACCATCCTTGTCAAAGAGCAAAGTTTCGCTAACATCTCCCTTTGTGACCTTTGCTGTATATGCCTCATCGTACTTGTATGCTTCAGTTATCTTGTAGTCAGGGAAATTCTTTTTCACATATTTTGTAATATCATTGTCAACATCTTTGACGGCCATCGTGGTCCTTGTCTGATCAAACTGCTCTGGTCCTGACAGTTTTTTAAGGAATTTTCCTTTAATGTCGAATAAAAGGGTTTCGTGAGCATCGCCCTTCCCGATCTTCATTTCAAAGCAAACACTATAGTGAATTGCCTCAACAGTCTTGAAGTCCTTGTAATTCTTTTTAATGTATTTTTCGATGGATGAATTCAAGTCCTTAATATTCATGGTGGACTTTTCCTGTGCAAAACTCATGCTATGGAGCAGGAATGCAAGAATAAACAATGTAAAAGTTGCTTTCATGTGTTTTCTTTTTTGTTAAAATTTTGAATGGATGATTATTTAATGTTCTCTTTTGTTAAAGAGTTAACAAATATAGTAAAAAAAACCATCAAAGTAAAGAGCACTATTGTCCGGTGTGAAGAATAATCCATTCTGAGGAATAATTAAATGTATTATTATTGCCATCCTGTCAATTTTTTATAATTTGGCAAGGAATTTGTCATTATAATTTTCACCAAACCAACCACAGTGATCAGTTTATCCCGTAATGATATTGAACAAAGATACCGCAGGGTTGCCGAAGCGATCAATGAGAAGCATTTCAAATTGGCCCTGGATGAATTTTCTCAGTGGCTCCGTTTTTCAAGCAGGCAGGAATTCTTTTACCAGTTTGAGACGCTGGGCGACAACTACAGAACCCTGCTTCGATACGCTGTGGAAGGGTACAAGGACCCCCAACAGGAAATCATTCTGAAAAGCCTTTCAGCATCCCTTTTATCACTGGCTGATGAACTGCAGCAGAGCATGAGAGAGCCCCTGATGCCGTTTCATTTTAACGAAAAACAGCAACTCTTAAAATATTACGGTGAAGATCCCGATAAGATCATCACTTCCGTTGATGAAATTTTTATTCACAGGGAAGTGAACAAGCTTATCGGCATTACTGGAAGTGAGGAAGATGGGACCACTGAGTCTGTCCCGGTCGAAATGCTTGACCGCTTGTTCAAACTTATCTGGCTCACCGAAAAGATCAAAGACCATCATCTAAGTTTCATGCGCAGGATAAACCGCTCCGGCAATATTAAATGGTATGAAAAGTCATTGGTTGTAAGTGCGCTTACCCTGAGCCTCCTGAATTTCTATGATCCCCAGAAATTCATACTTCTGATCGATTTCGCAGAAGCCGGTGAGAAACATGTTTCCCAGCGGGCCCTGGTCGGCCTGATCCTTGGTCTAATAAAATACGACCGCAGGATCATATATCATCCTGAACTTACCGACAAAATAAAGACATTGAGCCGTGATCCTGAGATCAAGAAGAACATCGAAATGATCCTGCTCCAGTTTCTGATGGCAAGGGAAACTGAGAAGATCACCAGGGAGTTTGAGGAAGAAGTGCTCCCCGACATGAAAAAAATGATGCCGAAGATCGAAGATAAGCTCCAACTTGGCGATCAGGACGAAGAGTTGGATATGGAAGAAAAAAATCCCGGATGGAAAGGTATGGTGGATGAGGTTCCTGGTTTGTTTGAAAAGATTGAGAAATTTTCGAAGATGCAGATGGAAGGCGGAGATGTGTTCATGAGCACTTTCCAGATGCTGAAACGTTTTGATTTCTTCTCACGAATGTGTAACTGGTTCGTTCCCTTCCACAGGAACAACCCGGAGGCCGGGCTGCTCATTCCCGAATATGGAGACCTCGACCGCCGTTTGTATGACAGCCTGGAACATGCATTTTATATCTGCAACTCCGACAAATACTCATTTGTACTTAACTTCATGGCTATCCCTACACAGCAGAGGAATCTCATTGTCACTAATTTTGAAGCCGAACTCGCCCAGATGAAGGAGATGGCATCCGAAGAACAGATGCTCGACCAGTCAATCGGTGAAAATGCCATCATCATACAGTATGTGCAGGATCTTTACCGTTTTTATAAGATATTCCCGAACCATGGTGAGTTTGAGGATATATTCAGAAAAAGAATCTCTTTTGGCGACCTTTATTTCTACAAAACATTTTTCGAAAAAGTAAAATTCACTCATAAACTGGCTGAATTCTATTTTGAGAAAGAACATTACTACGAGGCCATTGATCTCTATGAATATCTTTCGACCCGGGAGAAGCCCACTGGGGAATACTATGAGAAGATCGCATTCAGCTATCAGAAGTTAGGCCGCTATAAGAAGGCTGTGGCATTTTATAAGAAAGCTGAACTTTTCGACACTGACCGGCTGTGGATACTTAAAAAACTGGCATTATGCTATATCAGGCTCAAGGACTATCAGAATGCACTGGCATATTTCGGTGAAGCCCTTAAGGTTCAGCCCGAAGATCAATCCATCCAGGCCCAGCTCGCCCAGTGCTACATTAATCTCAGGGATTACGAGAAAGCATCTCAGATATATACCCGGTTGCTGTTTTATTCACCGGGCAATGTTAAATATCTCAGGCCTGCCGCATATTGTGATTTTGTTACAGGAAAACTAACACAGGCTGAAACCGGTTACAGTGAACTCATCTCAGGGTCTCATAAAGCTTCGGTTTATGATTACATAAACGCCGGACATGTTCATTTATGCCTGGGTGAGCGTAAACTGGCCCTGGAATTTTATGCCAGGAGCCTCTCATTGAAAGGATTCAGTGAAACGGAGTTCATGGAGGCGTTTGACGAGGATGTGCCTCATCTTCTTAAATATGGAGTCACTGCAGATGAAATCCCCCTCATCAAAGACTATCTGTCGTTTCAGACCAAAATATCATGATGAACTTGATTCTGTCATCTCTTCTTTCTCAACGGTCATGGTTCATCTTCATATTTATGATGATTTTCATTCCCGACATGGCTTCGGCACAGTCAACCTTTTATCTTACTGGTACCGAGTATCACTGGACTAGGGGGTCTGTTCCGCCGGTGGTTCAGCCTAAAGTCATGGAAAGGCTAAGTGCGAACAATCTCCATTCGGTTTCCGACAGCAATTATGCCGACCTTATTATAAAAATAATTTGCATCTCAACTTTTAGCGGGCAAACACCATTGTTTTTCTCCGGTAGCCTGGATGCAAACCTAAAAATATATGATAAAAAGAAAGGAACTCTGGTTTATTCCACCTTGTTGCGAAGGATAAAAGGCGGTGGTACCAGCCAGGATCTTGCCGATCAGAAGGTTTATGCCAATGCTGCCCAGATCATCGCCGATACACTTTCACGTTTTATTTTTGTTTACACCACCGGCAAACCCTACCCGATTTACCGGAAAGTTTCTGATTTTGAGGTATTATGCGATGCCGACAAGGAAATCCCCGAAACCCTTCCCGAAAGGAAAAACACCTATGTCCTGATCATTGCAAACGATGCTTACAGTCCAATGCAGATGGCTCGTTGTGTCCCCGATTCGGTTGATTGTCACGCCCGCGATGCCAGAGTTTTCAGGGAATATGTCATCCGCACATTGGGTATACCCGAAGGAAACATCGAGACCATCATCAATGCCAAAGCATTTGAAATGCGACGGGAACTCATCAGGCTGTCGACTTATTCAAAAGGGATACAGGGAAAGGCCGAGCTCATTTTTTACTATGCAGGTTACGGCCTGATCGATGAAAAAACCTATGAGCCTTATATCCTGCCTGTAGATATTGAAAATGACGAAACTAAATTCGCGATCAGGATCAGTGAGCTTTACAAATTATTGCAGACTGAAGCATCAAAAAGGATCAGTATTATTCTTGAAACTTCATTCCAGTTTGATGCACTTCTGGCCAGGCCTGCCAAAGGCAAAACTCCAAAGATAGCGATTGTGTTTCCGAATGCACCGGTCAACGCCGTTTTAATGGCAGCATCGAGGCCCGGGCAAAAAGCCTGGTCGGACCAACAATCCGGTCATGGATTATTCACCCTCTCCATACTTAAAAAACTCAAAGAAACAAAGGGTAAAGCGAGTCTTAAAGAAGTTTCCGATTTTGTTAATCAGGATGTAAGAGCATCATCTCTCAGGCTAAAACTGAAGGAACAGCTACCTCAGACCCTGATCGGGTCTTCCCTGAACAAGGAGTTTAATACATCAAGGTTTTAATGTGTGGATGATCTTGTAAGTTTGATCATAAGCACATCGTGGGGAGCAAGTGTCATTTTCACGTTGTCCTTTGATGATCCCAGATCCTGGTGCTTCCAGAGATCGCGGATCGTATAGCTGCCGTCGACCTTGTATTTTTTTATAGTCGTTTTCAGGTCCTGGTCAAGGTTGACAGGCTGTGAACCTCTGTTGATGAAACAGAAAGCCCAGGTCTCGCCCTCCAAAGGTTTGAACCATATCTCAAGATCACCGTATTTCATCCATCGGGTTGCCGAGATCCCGAGTTTGTCCTGGTCAATTGCAAGCACTTCACTATTGGTAAGGATCTCCAGGGTCTCCCTGTCCATTTTCCTCAGGTCATTTCCGGCCATGAGAGGTGAAGAGAACATGGCCCACATACTCATGTGCAGGCGTTCTTCTGATGGCGTGAGCACCCCGTTCCCGACCTCGAGCATGTCGGCATCGTTCCAGTGGCAGGGCCCGGTGTACTGGCCGATATCGGTGAACAGGTCTATGATCTGGACCACACCGTTCCCTCCCCAGTAATTTTTACAGTCGAAACAGTTGAGGATATCCTCGGTCGACCTCCAGAGATGGCCAACACCGGCAGCCCATTCCCAGGGCTTGCTAACGCCCCAGTCGCAGATGCTATAAACCACAGGCCTTCCCGCTTTATACAGTGCATCCCTCATGGTGGTGTAGGAGGCTTCCGCATTTTGCTTTCCATGGTTGCACCAGTCGTACTTCAGGTAGTCAACACCCCAGGAAGCATAGGTTCTTGCATCCTGGAACTCATACCCCCTGCTCCCCGGCCGGCCCTGGCAGGTCGCAGTCCCGGCATCCGAATAAATGCCGAATTTCAAACCCTTCGAATGGATGTAATCCCCCAGGCTCTTCATCCCTGAAGGGAACCTATTTGGGTCAGCAATAATGTTCCCGGATGAGTCCCTCCCGATCTGCCAGCAATCGTCGATCACAAGGTACACGTAACCCGCATCCCGCATGCCGTCGACCACCATTGCATCGGCGATTTCACGGATCGTTTGCTCATTGATGTCACATTCGAACTTGTTCCAGCTGTTCCATCCCATGGGAGGGGTCTTTGCCAGGTTCTCGAATTTCTGGGCATGAAGGGATGATGCAAAAAAGATCAAACCTAAAAAAAAGTACTTCTTCATTCTATATTGGTTTTAAATGAAACATCTCCTGCCTGGCTTGAATTGTCAGGAAAATCAAAGGCGGATTTTCCTGGTTTTTCTGATCCTGCTAACACTTGAATGCGAGTGGAGATTTCTGTGAACTTCAATATAATCATCTGTGATGCGATAAATTAAAAGAGGTGTTTTGAGATGCTTACTTCTTTTCTTTTTGATCCAACCATTTTTCAAAATGTTCCATTGATTCCTGAACAGTTGAAAAAGGGCCCATGTCTGCTTTATGGATGTCTGAAATAAATTCATCCTTGGTAATTGCTGTTTAAGTTATGATCCACGATTTCTTGCTTGCTTTCACATTTTTTTGCTTTAAGATTTTCATTCTAACATTTTTCAAAGTTACGTGACATTAGTATTTCCGGGAAGCTAATTATCTTCAATTTTCAAGAAAGGGCACTTTATAATTATCCGGGATAATGGTTTTGTTAATTTTATCATTATATATTTGGCTGTCTTGACATGAAGATTACCTGCGAACCGTGAAACAGTATAAAGCAGGATGATTTCCATGATGCGATCAAACATTTTTCAAGATCGGTGGAGTAAGGAATCAATAAAAGCAGGTATTCACTTCACTATGGAAGTCGCTACATTGGGACTCAAAGGGTTAACATCGATACTCCTTGTCATCGGTATCACAACGAGGTCCATATCTTCCATGGGAATTGCTCCGAGCAGCACCTGATCGCCCAATACCAAAGCTCCCGCAAATCCTATCCTGTTCTTAAAGCGGATCTCAAGCGGTCCAACATAAGGAACCAATTTATGGGAACCATCTGCCAGGGTTATCTCCTTCTGATCCGTTTCCTCCAGTTCAAGTTGAATGCGGACATGCTCAGGAATACATAGATGAACGGAACCTGTATCAGCCAGGGCATTCACTAAAACCTCGGCAAGATCTGGTTTCCGGGGGTTTTTTAATACCAACTTCGCATTTATAATGCCCATAATTCTATTTTCCTCAAATTTACGACAAACTCCATGAAAATGCTATTGTGATGGTTAATGAATTTTTAACTTACCATGGAACCAGCCGGGTTTACCAGACATTATCTCTAAATGCCTACCGGCATCACCAGCACCACTCTCGTCCCGGGATTCGCATTTCCGGGATAAGTTTCTAAGAGTTCGATGGTTGTTTTAATGGAACAATTCTTACCCAAAAGTTTCAGCCCTTTCCGAGTCAATTACACGTTTAGCGGTCTGGAACAGCCGGATCCTGTCCGAAAAAGAACAGGCAGGTTTATACAGTTCAACCATTGGGAAAAAAATAGTATCCTGCTCGTCAGGCTATTGAAGACCGATGGGAATGGTATAATGAACAATTTTTCAAATCCATGAAATCATGACAAATAAGGAAAAAATTAACAAGGATATTGTTGTTGCTTTTGATTTTGCTGAGAAGATAATTAATGAACCGGAAATCCTTGAGAAAATATCTAGCTTGAGTACAATATAATTTCTTGATTCAGGCACCGAAACCTAAAGAAAAAGAAAGAAAAACGTAAAAAAAATTTGTAAGGGTTAGAAATCAGTTTGAATTGCTATAATTTGAATCCCCTGTTTTCGGTCGGCGTCCCGTGAATAAACAACCTCACCAATGTAAACGACAGGCGAATTTGTGTTATCTTTATAGCTTCCAAAATAATAAAAGATGAAAACAGCATTTACCAGATCAGCATTCATCAGCCTGATGGTATTGATGAACCTTTCTCTTATTGCAGAGACCGACACGATCTCCTGTACATTCTTTATGTATTCGAACACTTCGGTGGGCTGTCATACTTACGTATATTACCAGGGGAATGCCGGGAGTTCGGCAACCTATACCTGGAATTTTGACGGCGGGGTTATTGTTTCCGGTTCCGGGATGGGGCCTTACCAGGTCGAATGGGATACGGTGGGCATGAAAACAGTAACCCTGAGCGTGGTCTATAACGGGCAAACCTGCAGCAGTGCAAAGTCCATTCATGTAATGCCTTCACCGACTGTGTATAATGTTACCGGGGGAGGCAGCTACCCTGCAGGTGGAAGCGGAGTTCATATCGGCTTAAACGGCTCACAGAACACATACGATTATTGGCTGTACATGGTTGGGAACCAGAACACCGTAGCAACAAAAACGGGAACCGGAGGAGTAATCGATTTCGGGATATTCACAGCGGCCGGCACTTATTACTGCAAGGCAAAAGTTGACAGTTCCTCAGGCATGTGCCTTGTTCCGATGAATGACAGCGTAAGTGTTTCCATTTCGGGGTATGTGCCCAACCAGGCTATCTGCGTTGTAAGTTATGACACAAGTTCTCAGCGGAATAAGGTAAAATATTATAAAACGGCAGGCCAGCACCTCGATCATTATAATATTTACCGGCAAACATACCAGGAAAATGTTTATGCGAAAATCGCCGAGGTCCCGTATATGAGCCCGGATATTTATGTCGATACCACTTCAAATCCGGCTCTGATGGCTTATAAATACGAGATATCAGGCACGGATACACTGGGAAATGAATCGCAGATGAGTCCTTATCATAAGTCCATACATCTTGAGGTAAGCCCGGGGATTAACGGTTTCAACCTGATCTGGAACGCTTATGAAGGCTGTACTTACCTTACATGTAAAATCCACAGGAAACTGACATCCGGGCCTTGGATGGTCATTGATTCAGTTGCAAGCGACATCATTTCCTATACTGACCCATATGTCACTAGCGGCCTTGCATATTATTTTATCGAAGTGGTACGATATTATACCTGCCAGAGTTTTAAATCGGCAGATGATGATGCAGTTTCTTCCAATATCGGGGTTTCGGCGCCCCTTGGCCTGGACGAAACTTCTTCCGGTTCATTCCTTGTCTATCCCAATCCTGCAGTGAACAAAGTGAATATCATTATGACAGTAACAGGGAACAAGCAAAGCAAAGCTCAATTCTTTACGGTTGAAGGGAAGAAAATGCCGGAAATCAGCCTTATAAATCCAAGAAGCGAAATTGACATCTCTGCTTTCCCATCCGGGATTTACATCCTCAGGATAACGGATGATCATTCGACCATGGTCAGAAAGATTATAAAACAATAGGGTTCTGTTTTTTTCTCCGGGGTTTGATCTTTGAATCAATTTATTCCCCGGACCTTGCCTCGAGTGTCTGTCGCATAAGTATGAATATCGCCCGGATAAAAAAGATTTTCCCGATTGCAGGATGGATCTCATTCTATAAACCCGGACTGTTAAAATGGGACCTGGTCGCCGGCATAACACTGGCCATGTTTGTTTTGCCAACATCCATGGCCTATGCGTCGCTTGCAGGGGTTCCGGCACAGTACGGGATTTATTGTTGCATAACAGGTGGATTGTTTTTTGCTTTCTTTACCAATGCCCCCCAGGTTGCCGTAGGGCCCACTTCTGCAATCTCCCTGATGGTAGGAACAACCGTAGCCTTGTTATCGGGCGGGGATCCCGGCCGCTGGGTTGAGATTGCTTCACTTACTGCATTTGCCGTATTTATTTTATGCATGGCTGCTTACTTTTTAAAATTAAGTGTCCTTATCAACTTCATCAGTGAAAATATCTTATTGGGATTCAAAACCGGCGCTGCACTGGCTATTGCTGCCACGCAACTTCCAAAATTGTTCGGAGTTGAGAGTAGTGGAAATAATTTTTTCTAAAGCATCTATTCTTTGTTCATACACCTGCCCCAGGCTAACTGGACCATTTTCCTGTTCGGTCTGACTGCGTTGGGATTACTGGGTTTAGGAAACAAGCTGCTTCCCGGCTGGCCGGTTTCCCTGCTGATTGCCATTGGTTCCATCCTGGTGGTAAGCTTTACTCCTCTTTCCGGTATTGGATTACAAACCATCGGTAATATTCCGCCGGGTTTGCCGCATTTTAACCTGCCCTCGTTGCGCTTTCGTGATGTGGACGGGATATTTGGGCTTGCCCTGGGCTGTTTCCTTATGGGATACATAGAAACGATCTCTGCCGCCCGTATATTCAGTGAAAAATACGGATATGACCTCGATCCGCGGGATGAACTTCTATCGCTTGGAGCAGCAAATTTTTCTGCAGCATTCACCAACGGGTATCCTGTTTCGGGCGGGCTTTCCCAATCGACTATAAATGATAAAGCCGGGGCAAAAACACCATTTGCCCTGATCATCTGCTCAGCGGTGCTTTCAATTATTTTATTGTATTTCACCGGTTTGTTAAAGAACCTTCCAATGGTCATCCTTGCAGTCCTGGTTATTGATGCTGTTGCCAGGCTGATCAAAATCAAAGAACTGAGAACTGTATATTCATTGGGAAAATTTGAATTCTATATTGCGATAATAGCTATTTGCGGGGTTTTATTATTTGGCATTCTTAAGGGAGTGCTGATTGCAGCTGTAAGTTCACTGGTCATAATTATAATGCGGGCTTCAGCCCCGAACATTGCGATCCTTGGCCGGATCCCAGGGACTGATAAATTTTCTGATATCAAACGGCATCCTGATAATGAAGAGATCCCGGGTTGTAAAATTGTCAGGATCGAAGCTCCGGTTTTTTACTTCAATCAAAATTATATTTATACACATATAATGGGACTGATCAGGGGGGCAAACCCTGATTTGAAGCTTGTTGTTCTTGATATGTCTTCGGCCCCGGGACTGGACATCTCCGGCTCGAAAATGCTGGTCAGGTTAAGCAATGAACTTGAGAAGATGGAAATCTCATTTAAGATCGTGGAAGCCCTTGCCGAAGTGCGTGAGATCCTGAGGAAACAGGGAATGGAAAAAGTCATCGGTCATATCAGCCGGAAGGTTACCATCAGCAATGTTATCATCAATTTTTTAAATCCACCGGTTTACGGGAGAGATGATGAAACACTGGAATAAACTCAGGATAAATTAAACTGTTCAGTCAATGATATGAACCCCCGGTAAGCCCTGAACCCTGGTTCCGCCCCAGAGATGCGTGGATTTTTCCTGGAGAGATTAAAATCAGAATTGGATAAGTTGAACAACTCCGAACCAGGGGAAATTGATTTTGAACATATTTTCGATATCACACCCGATCTGATCTTTATTCTTGATACGGAGTGCAATATTCTCTGTGCCAATGATGCTTTAGCGAAACGCTTAAGAAAATCATCGCATGACCTCATCGGCTCAAAGTGTTACCTCTGTATACACCCGGCAAATGAGCCATCTGTTGATTGTCCGCACTCACAAATGATAAAAGATGGCCGGGAGCATACTGAGGAAATGTTTTCAGAACTTTTTAATGGTTGGTTTCCTGTTGCAGTTAAACCATTGAAAGACGTGCAGAATAATGATCGACCTGAACAATGCCTTCGAAAACCTGTTCGGTTATCTCCGTGTTGAGTTAACCGGGAGACCGATCACGGATTTCGATATCTGAAAGAATGCTGATGACAGGCAGCCTGCATTTCAAACATTGGTAGAGGAAGGCAAGTTCAGAGGTAAGGAGTTTTCATTTAAAACCTTGTCCGGATCCATTGTTCAGGGAATTATCTATGCTGAGATCATCGAACAGCGTTCAGAAAAATACACCCTGTTAAAAATCATTGACATCACAGAGCATAAGCAGGACGAGGACTTCATACACAAAAGTGAGACGAAACTCCGCAGCATTCTTGATGCAACACCCTTCCCGGTCGCATTAGTCGATCTTCAGGATAATAAAATTCATTACTGGAGTCATAGCGCTCTTATTCTTTTCGGACTTACAGCACCCACAGCTGAAGTGTGGTACCAGATAGCATATCCGGATCCGGATTACAGGCAGAAAGTCATTGAACAGTGGAAAACTGCTCTTGAAAACGCTAAACGGATGCTCAATGTCATAAACGATATTGTCAACATTTCAAAGATAGAATCAGGGCAGATGGAAGTTTCCATATCAGCAACAAAAGTAAACGATCAGATTGAATTTATTAATAGCTTTTTTAAACCTGAATCTGAAAGAAATGGGTTGAAACTATTTGTTAAAAACATCCTGCCATCAAAAGAACCCATTATTAAAACAGACCGTGAAAAACTCTATGCAATTCTTAACAATCTGGTCAATAATGCCATTAAATATACCCAGGCCGGATCGATCGAAATCGGATGTGAGAAAAAATCCGGCTTCCTGGAATTTTTCGTTAAGGATACAGGTCAGGGTGTTACTAGACAGCAGAAAGAAATCATTTTTGAAAGGTTCAGGCAGGGAACAGATTTGACTGCAAGGTTTAATGAAGGAGCAGGATTGGGATTATCCATCTCAAAGGCTTTTGTTGAAATGCTGGGCGGAAAGATCTGGTTGGAAAGCGAGCCTGGGGTTGGTTCAACATTTTATTTTACTATGCCTTACAACATTCCTTCAGAATTTAAACCAGACCTTAATGAGGTCCCTGAAGGAACAGGAGTTGAAGCCGTGGAAACCTGCCGTACCAGCTCTGATATTGATCTGGTTCTGATGGACATCAGGATACCCGTGATGGACGGATATGAAGCCACGCGTCAGATCAGGCAATTCAATAAAAAGGTGGTCATTATTGCTCAGACAGCTTATGGACTTGCAGGCGACAGGGAAAAGGCAATCGCGGCGGGATATAATGATTACATTTCAAAACCCATCCATATCAATGTCCTCAAGAAGTTAATCCGGAAGCATTTTCATTAAGATTTAAACACAATTAAATCATTGCTGAACCGATATTTCTGTTCTTGGCCTGGATCAGATTCCCTGATGAACTAAAAAGAAACAAGCTTCCTGACAATAACCCCCTCGCCGGTAGCTATTTTCACAAGGTACATTCCTTTGGGCAGCAAAGAGATATCAAAACTCTTACTCCAATTGCCGGTTGCCGGAATAATATTTTCAGACAATACCTGCATCCCTGATGAACCAAGAATGGTCACAATACATGCCTTATTCTCAAGATTCTCAAACACAATACGGAAAAAGCCATCGCAGGGGTTCGGGAGGATTGTAATCTTTGCTGACCCTTGTTTTTCCTTCACTCCCACAGGGTAAAGTACGCTCACCCTCACATTGTCGACATAGATCGCCTGCCCCCAGTGACCTATATTCCTGAAGGCCACGATCACTTCAGGCTGGCTGCCGTAAGCGCTTACCACGACCGAATCGGTACGCCACTGGGTGGAATCGGGGATGAAGATCGAAGCCGTGTAATTGGGTGCCGTGGCCAGATCCAGCCCACCCTTACGGTAGTATTCAGTATAGGTCTTGCCGCAGTCGCCGGTTGCCAAAACAGCCAGAGTGTCTGAATATTGCCCGCCGTACTGGGAATAAGCCACGTCGAATTTTACAGTGGCATCGTAGATCTGCGTGAAATCAAGCTTGGGTGTCCATACTTCATCCTGCCTGCCCTGAACGTCTATGTCGTAATTGTCAAAAAGCAGACTGTTATTGCTCTTTCCGAAACCGCCGGCAAGGTTGGTCACCGCCCAGTTCACACCGTCGTTACCTGCATCCATCAACTTCCAGTTGCCGGGAAGATTCCCCGCTTCGAAGCCCTCGCTCATCGGGATCACACCATAGGCTGAAGTAGTGATGAACCCTGTGCGTGTGACCGTATCCACCTGGTTCCCATCGGTAACGATGAGTGTAACATTGTATGTACCGGCCTGGGGATATACCACTTCGGGATTGTAAAGTGTGGATGTCGAAGGCGATCCGCCCGGGAATAACCAATGGCAGCTTGCATTGGCGCTGCACACGCTGTGGTTAACAAAATGAATGGTATCGCCCGGACAGTAGAATGTAGCATAATTGGCCGAGAAGTTAGCCATCAGTCGTGATGAATCCTGCAGGGGTATCTGCCATATTGCCATATTCCATGTGCCTAAGCGGATCTTCCTGTCACGGTAAAAGGGAACCAGCCTAAGTGGGTCTATGCCAGTAGGAAGGCCGGTCATGATCGGAGTCCAGTCAGTCGCTGTGTTTGTACGGTAGAAGGCATAGCCGTTGAGTCCTGCAATGTAAACTGTTCCATCGGTACCTCCCTGGCTGGCAATTGCTTTGATTTTAACGTTGTTGAGAGCTGAAGTAGTAAGGTTGGTCCAGTTTGTGCCGCCATTAACTGAACGGTAAACCTTGGCGCCGTTGTTCCCGTATTCAAAAGCGATCCAGATCTCGTTGGATGAGTTGTAACCCGTGGTGAAGACAAGGTTTCTCTGCCCCGCAACCGGCAGCGTAAGGTAGTTCCAGGTAATGCCGCCGTCGGTGCTTTTAAGGATCCTGCTTACATTGTTGACCACCACCTGCACATAGAAAACATCAGGATCGGTGAAGCACTGCTCGATCCAGAGCACCTGGTTGTTTATGTTGCTGGTAAATTCATAGACAGGCATGAACGAGCTGCCTCCGTCGACGCTTCGCATAAGTTTGTTTTCTTTGCCCATGTAAGCAATGTTCCAATAACGCCAATCCCAGACGATGCGTGAGCTGTTGTTCTCCCAGTATGACTCATTGGGGCTGTTGTACATGCTGAAACTGTGCACGGTGCTGTCCTCGGAAACGGGAAGCACTTTCCCGCCGATGTCTGAGAAGTATGTCTTCCTCTCGTCGCTGTAATTTACATATCCTGTTGGCGCTTCGCCTCCGCCCAGGGCCAGGAAGGTGCCGGCCGGGTAATCCTGGTAAAATCCCCCGTTGCCGTTGTGATAGCGTCCGCCCACCATGATGTCGTTGTTCCATCCCTGGTCGAAGCCCCAGAAGGCTCCCGCCTGGATCCCGTTGCAATGCGAAACATGTGTCTGGGCGAAGTCGAGGGAATAGTTCACCCCTCCGTCGCTCGAAATCCAGACCTCTTCGGTGGTGTTCGAAGTCTTATACACTTTCATCTCCTGGATGTCGACATGATAATAAGGCACATTACCAATGTAGCCGCCCACTGCCTGGTAGGTGACTGCTCCATCGTCGCTGCGCCAGAGGTTCAGTCCGCCGACAAGCAGGCGGTTCTCGTTTATCTGCGATACGATCAGCGCAGTGTTGTAATAAATCTGGTTGTAAGTACTGCTATGACCGTCGAAATCCATCAGGTTGGGATGGGTGGCCACATCATAGGGCTCCCCGATCAGTTGCTGCGGCAGGGTCCAGGACTCTCCTGAATTGATGCTTGAATACACGCCGATGTACCCTCCCAGCTGAAGATTGGCCGAGGTGTCGCTGTTGCCGACAAGCAGCACATAAACCCTTTCGGGGTTGGCTTTTGTAACCGCGATACGCCCCCCGTCACTTTCAATTTTACCCAGGTCGGCTGTCGGAACCTGGAACCAGCCTGTGGGTTTAATAGTGAAACTCTGTCCCCCGTCGGTCGACTTGTAAAAATCGGGCGATTTGGTGGCCGTGTTGTATTGAAGGGCGTAAACAGTGTTGGCATCTCCCGGTTTAATGGCCAGCGACATGCTCTCGTTCGGCAGGATCTGGCTCCAGTTGGCGCCTCCATCAGTAGTGCGGTAGAAACCCTTGTCGCAGGCGGCATAGACGATGACTGGATTGGTGGGGTTATATTCAATCTGCCAGGTGTTGACATTCGAGTTCTGGAACGCCTGGCTACCGGTAAGCTGCCAGGTGGAGCCCCCGTCGGTGGTCTTGTAGATAAGCCCTGATGCGCCGAAAATCACCTCGTTCTCGTTCGCGGGGTTGATGGCAATGGCATTCACGGAGTAAATCAGCAGTCCCTGCGATACCAGTGTCCAGTGTTGTCCCTTGTCGACGGACTTGTACACGCCTCCGCTCTCTGTGCCGGCAAACAACACGTTGGGGTTCGAAATGCTCTGGTCAATGCAATAGGTATTGGCCTGTTCCGTAAGGGGGAAGACGGTGTCGGTGGCTGAATACTTCGAGTGAAGGTCGACCAGCGGTCCAGCGAAAGTCCAGGAGGAAGAGGTGTTGCTTTTTTGGGGTCCCCGGAGAGCAGATGCATTTTCCTGCACCAAATTCCGCTGATCGGCTGACAGTGGAACGATGTAGCCGTTCAGGTCAATATCCCTGCTCACTGCGTTCCTCCATCGCATGTAATAACGCGTCCAGGAACTTTCACTGAAAGGATGATCCCGGTAATAGGCCTTGTAGGCGCTGTCGACCCGGTAAACGTTCGGAGTATCAGCATTCATGAGCTTCACCCAGTCGGGCGCTACCGGGTCGTTCGGGCGGATTCTGGGTTCCATGAACTGTGCCGAGGCCATCAGGCACGAACCGGCAAGGAAAATCAGGAGGATGTTACGTGTAAATTTCATCGCGGGAGAGTGTTAACCAACATGAGACAAAGTTAGTAAAATCATAACGCATTTTTCTTTTTAGGTGACTGGGAACATTGTTCTATTGTCCAGGGTGGTAACTCCATTATGAATACTCTGGTGCCATTCAATTGGATGAACCCCGGGGCAAGCCCCGGCCCCAGATTACGCAGTAAGGAGAATTTACCATGGGAAAAAAAATTGGTATTAACCCTAGGGCAGAGTCCTGGACCGGGGTTCCGCCCCAGATGGGCGGGGAATTTCCGCGAGAGATTAATATCACTGCCAAAACGGGAGACCATAGTATAATCAATGAGGTGGTAGCTTTTTTCCGGTGCAGGCTGGTCAAATAGTGGTGCAAGCATTGTTAAAATTCAAACAGATCTTAAATAAAAACGTTTTTTTTCATATATTTAGCCTCAAATACCAAGCTTATGAAAAAGATCTTTATTCCCTGTATTTTGCTGTTTTGCCTGCTTGCCGCGAACAGGTCATCAGCCATCAATTTCACCTTCCTGCAGAAAATAGGGACCCAGTGGCAACCCATTCAGAACAATACACTTTACCTGTACTGCAGGCAGGACTCCACGATCGAGCAATACATTGGCGTCCAGAACAGCTCAGGCCAGAAGCTTTGCATGTACATGGGGAAGGCCTACATCCAGCAGCCCTCTACCACCTTCGACGACGGTTTCTGCTGGGACAACTGTTATCCAAAGAAAACCATGGTCTCGGTCGGGTGCCTGAACTTTGACATCGGCCAGATCATCTACAACAATTTCCACATCACCTTTGACCCTGGGGGATATGCCTGTGAGACGATCATCAAATATTCCGTCTGGCCCAAGAACGTCACCGATTCAGCATCGCTCATAGTTCATTATGTTTCCCAGCCTATGGGGATCAGCGAGGCAAAGTCATCCCTCAATGCCTTCGCGAGGCCGAATCCGACACAGGGATTTGTAACTTTCTCACTTCGGGGAAATACATGCTCTGCTGGGCAGATCATCATCACTGATCTCCTTGGCCGCATTGTCAGAACCATACCCTATTCACCCGGCCAGCAGGAGGTCATGGTCAACCTCGCCGATCTGCCCAAAGGTATTTACCTGTTCTGTCC
>Ga0364867_10326_pt1 | contig 18254 bp, 13 predicted proteins | sample ExccelAu500001D4_3_FD_206915 | JGI IMG/M metagenome (GOLD analysis project Ga0364867, IMG submission 206915) | Enriched cells from Trout Bog Lake Hypolimnion, Wisconsin, USA - BchlTB.Aug13.5000.01.D4 | ecosystem: Environmental > Aquatic > Freshwater > Lake > Hypolimnion/Profundal zone | place...
TTTCAGTAAAATCTCCATAATGTAACATTTTTTAGAAATTACCACAATAGCAGATGGCTTGAACCATTATGATGTTTTATTGTGAATGACAGTGTTTATTTCTGATCTCACAAATATATAAGAGGATAACATTGGTATTTAGATGCACATGAATTCTATATCTCTAAAATTAATGGCACTTGGAATGTTAATGATAACATTACATGTTAAAATTATAAATGAATGGCACTTGCAGGATGCCACAGAAGCAATAAGTAGGTTTTTATTCAATTTACAGTTCAAACCGATTACCTCGGAGCCTAAATAGGTTCAATATCCGTTACTAAGTCTAAAGAATTTCTATTTATCTGGCCTTAAAGCAATTAAATGGGTGTTATTCAGTATAATTAAGCAATAAACCGCTTTCACCATTTTGGGAAAAAGTAATTTATAGTTTTACTGAAATTTGAGTAATAATACTATTACCGTTCTTACTGATGAAAAACCATTACCACTCAACATAATGTCGAACACTTATAATCTTCTTCCCGAATTTATGAAAAAATAACCTTTACCATCATGGTGAATCCTTATCATTAGTCTTTATTATGAAGGTTCATAGCTTTTATCTCAATGCTGATTATATTATTGGAGTACAAAAGTGAGGAGGGTATTCGACATTATAATAAAGACTAAAAATACGTTGATTATCGGGAAAATGACGTTTTCATCCCTCTAGCACTAAATTAATATTATATAACAGCAAGCCAGATTTTTACTTTCGCAAATCAACACTGACTTGAAGAATAAAATCTGAAATCGGAACCTGAATTTGGGATCGGGAATAAGATGCAACATGACTCTGAAAGCAAATTTTCACAGCTGAAACGATACCCGCTAAAGATGATGTTACCTTTTCTGAGTAACAACAAAAAACTTTGAAAAAATACATTATAATTAATTCGTAACTTTAATAACCCAACCACATAAAATTTAATGATTAAAATAGTTTCACTAAATGATACTCGCCCCTAAAAAATCACCACAAGAACTGTGGAATATGAATTATACTGATTTCAATAATTGGAGAGATGAAAATGATTATCCAAGAATTATTGAATATTTAAAAAAGAAATTACCCGAGTTTATAGACTGGATGGCTGATCAAAAAGTATCAGATGAACTATTAATAAAATATACTCCTTCCTTCTTTATAAAAGAGGAATCATTTATTTATCTATATAAAGTTTTGAATAATGATGATACTGAAAATGATATAATCTCTGTTAATAAATATAGTCTTAATGAAACTATTTTTGATAAAAATTAGTATTAGAAATTATTGTTATAAAATCTTATAAATATTGGCACTTAATTAAAAATAAAAAATACCCAATTGATCTGAATTTTTCAATATTTTCAGAATTAGAACTTTTAAATTTAGGTAATTGCCAAATAGAAAATATAAATAATCTAGGTAATAGAAAATTAGATCTTGTAAATCTTAGTGATTTGAAAATAAAAAATTGCAATAGTCTTGAATATTTAAATATTTGGTATTGCTCTGCTCTCAATCTAACAATTGAAGGAGATTTATGGTACATAAATGCCTATAAAACATCATTTGTTGATTCTTGGAGTTTACATCAAAGTTGTTTAAAATTACTAAATGGAAGGTTCTTTGGATGGCTATTTAATGAATGCGAAGTACATTTTAATACATCTAATGCAATACTCCAAAAATGGACTTATACAGGAATGTATTTTTCTGGGACAATTGAAAATACTGATATTAGTGATTGTATATTTAATTCAAAAATAAAAAATTCTAGTGATTACGGAATTCTAAAAATTTTTCATGGGGGAATTAAACAGTTATACTCGCAAATAGGAAAGAAAAATGAAGCAAGTAAGCATTTCTATTTAGAAAAAACTTATGAACGTAAATCATATTTAAGAAAACCACTAATATTAATTAATCGGTATACAGGAAATGCAAAATGGATATATTTTTTTTTATTATGTACTCAATATTCATTTAAATATTTATATTCAGGATTCTTAAATGTACTTTGGGGTTATGGAGAACGCCCAAGCAGGGTATTTGTTATTTCTATTTTTGTTATAATACTTTATTCTATTATTTATTGCTATTCCTATAATTCATCAGTAAATACACACCATAATTTTATAAATTCTCTATACTATAGTATAGTTACATTTTCTACACTTGGCTATGGTGATATAAGTCAAACTGATAAATATTTAAGATTATTATCTGGAATTGAAGCACTTTTAGGCATGTCATTATGGGGTATATTAATTGCGGGATTTACTAGTAATGCAAAAGCTTATTAAATAAAAATAGGGAGTGTAATTTAAACTTTGTCAATTTGCAATTTCTTAGTTGACTCGTAACTGATTGATGTTTTTTCTGATAAAGCTGAATCTTGACCCATAGATTCAAAAAATATTAATCTGTACGAGGTTTTTTTAATCGCAATTTTAATCTATCACCAAACAAGATGGATAATTGAGATACTGTCAGGCTCCAGTTTTGTAATGGTTGGGTACACATCTTTTTTACATTCTGGGTAGCCAGATAGATTAGCTTCAATAAGGACATATCAGAAGTAAATGCACCCTTGGTTTTTGTAACCTTCCTGATTTGCCGATGAAATCCATAAATTGTATTTGTGGTATAAATCAACTTTCTGATAGGGGCAGAATACTTAAAGTATGAACTCAGCTTATTCCAGTTACGATTCCAGTATTCAATGAGTATTGGATATTTCTTAACCAATTTGTTATCAAGTTCCAGCAACTGTTGTTCTGCTTCATCCTTACAAAAAATAAGCTTGCAACAAGCCTATCTTTTGTAAGGGAATTTATTATGCTTTAAAGTGGTCAATATTACAATTTTCCTTACCCTATTGTTACTTATAAACAATTAAATTCAATAAAATTCTTTCCAGGCTTACATTTCATAAGATGGTATGTTTCCTTTCGTGGGCACGCTTAAAATTTAAAATGCATTGTAAATATATTATTTACAATGCATTTTTATTTGTTACCAACCCATTAACCCCTTTAAAATTTTGCATAAGTGTTAGGGTAAACGTATATTGTACAGTATTTAACTCAATCAATTACTCAAATGACCCTTACAAAATCTTTTGTTCTCTCTATATTAGTTTGTGCTGCATTATTCTTGAGCACTTATTCAACAGCACAACAAACCAATATTAAAACAGCCAATAAAGAGCAGCCAAATTCATCACAAACATCCTACGAAAAATATGTTAATGATAAGATGGATGCCCATTTAAAAGAATTTAAAGAGCTGGTGGCTATTCCAAGTATTTCTTCCATACCCTCCAATAAACCTGATGTTCAGAAAGCGGGTGAATGGATCGTTAAGAAACTGCAATCCATTGGAATATCCGGTGCAAAATTAATACCCACTGAAGGGAACCCTGTGGTGTATGGCAGTTGGGATAAAGCGCCTGGAAAACCAACCGTTCTGATTTATGCTCATTATGATGTGCAACCAGTGAAGGAATCTGAATGGGATAACCCTCCTTTCACTCCGTTAGTAAAAGAAGGGAAAATATTTGGTCGTGGTGCCAGTGATGATAAGAGTGGGGTGATGATCGCTATTTGGGCAGTGGAAGCTATGTTACAAAAAGACGGAAAGTTACCGGTGAATGTAAAATTTATATTTGAAGGCAATGAAGAGGTTGGCAGCCCCTATTTTAAAAGTTTCCTGGAGAAAAATAAAGAACTGCTGAAAGCTGATTTTGCAGTTACCGGAGATGATGTACAATATACGGAGGATGTTCCTGCAATCACACTAAGTACCAGAGGTTCTGCTCAATTAGAGTTTACAATCAAAACGGCAAATACTGATGCACATTCCGGTGAATTTGGTGGAAAAACGCCCAATTCAGCGGTAATTATGTCTCAGATTATCAGTTCATTGTACGATAAGGCGGGCAATGTAGCTGTAGATGGGTTTTATGATAAAGTAATACCAGTTACAGCCCAGCAAAAAGAAATGATTAAAAAAATACCTTATGACGCTGCTACAGACATGAAAATGTTAGGTACTACTGCTGAAGTTGGGGATACAACCTTTTCTCCGCTTGAAAGGGTATGGTTTCGCCCCACTCTTGAAATAATAGGTCTGGAAAGTGGGTATACAGCAGCAGAAGGCCACTCCAATATTATTCCAGGTAAAGCTATGGCAAGGATAACCTGCAGATTGGTAAATAATCAGGATGGCCCTGAAATTATTGATTTAATTGTAAAACACATTAACAAAAATTGTCCGGCTGGTGCTTCTGTTACCTACAAATTCTCACCCGGTTATGCCAGACCAATGAACTACCCTTCCGATACAAAGGCTTTTAGTTATGTTTCTGATGCATTATCTAAAATTTACGGTAAAGAGCCAATGCAATTAGGTACCGGAGGCAGTGGCGGAGCTATTTTATCTATTAAAGAAGTGTTGGGATTATATGCATATTCCTTTGGTTTTTTATTGCCAGATGAAAAATGGCACGCATCCAATGAATTTTTCCGCGTATCAAGTATTAAAAAAGGACAAGAGGTTTACTTTTATTATTTACAACATCTGGCTGATGAAGAAAGTAAACTGCAAAACAAGCAGAACTGATATTTTTAATACAGAAGGTTGGAGTCACAGAACAATTGATATGATGATAATAGCTACAAGGTTGATCTAGTGCTCTGAAATAAAAACGGAATATCTGGTGATAGGAACACTAACCAGTAAACGCATGGCAATTATAACCGGATTAATGCTGAAACTATAAAAACTAGAATTATAATTATTGTTCATCCAGAATTGATGATAAACTGCCTAAAAGTTAATACGGCAGTTTATCATCAATAATTTACATGGCTGGCATCGGAGCTATTTCCCTTACTTCAATATTTCCTTCATTGGCTATATGCGGACAAGCTTTAGCTATTTCAACAGCTTCCTCCAAACTTCCGGCTTTTACTATTAAATAGCCCCCAACAATGCCTTCATTAGCATTTACCGGTTCATCTACTATATTGGTTGCAAAAACTGTTTTACCACCACTTACAAGGGGTAAACCTCCAGATAATTGTCCGTTTTGAGCTAATCCGCCCATATAAGCACCCCAGGCTTCCATATCTGCTTTATTTTCTTCTTCAGTTCTGTTAACTGTAGGTATTCCTGCCCTTAATAATAATAAATAATCTTTCATTTTTTTTACTTTTAATGAGCTGATAATAATTAGGAAATGCCTTATTCGGGCTTATATCCTGTGGTGGTCTGCCTTCCACTGCTGAATAGCTTTTTTAATATCTGTAGCACTCAGATTTTGTTCAATGGCTTTTTCAGATAAAGCAGGATACTCACTGTCGTCTGCAAAACGCAGTGCAATTTGCTGTGCCCTTGTTAAACGTTCATCCGGCAACTTACCTGTTAACCGTAATACCCGTAAACTTTCTTCCAAACGTATAATCCTGTCCTGGTTTCCTGTTGCAAACTGACGGGTGAAAAAGAACATTAATAACAAACTGATGGCTGCCAGCAGACTAAATACAGTCAGCAAACTGATACCATTAGAAACCATTAAAATAATAGCAATAACCAAAGCAGTCAAAATTAATGCAGAGGTTAGAAAATGAAATCCGGGTACAAATCGCGGATGATTCCTGAAGTTCTGTTGTTTCATAGTTTTAGTTTTATTTACTTTAATTTTGCAAGTAAATATAAAATACTCACTTTAATTTTGCAAGTAATTTAATAATGATAACATTCCGTTCAAATTGTCCATTAAGCAGAATCCTGGATATTATTGGAGATAAATGGACCTTGCTGGTTTTGAGGGAAATAGTGGCCTTTCAGAAACATACATTTAAGGAAATAGCTTTAATGCCCGAGCATATTGCCACTAATATTTTAACAGACAGGCTCAATAAACTGGTACAGGAAGGCCTGATTACCAAATCTAAAAGTGAAACCAATAAATTGATTTATTATTATTACCCAACCGTAAAGGCAAAAGATCTCCTGCCTGCAGTGATGGCCATGCGGGAATGGTCTGAAAAGTATTTATTTGAAAATGATGAAAAACCTGCTTTTATTGGGTTGCCCTAAAAGTCAATCCGGTTAGATCGGTATAATTCGCAAATTCAATCTTTAAAATTAATTTTAAATTCAAATTCTTATTGATTACTCTTTCAAATATTCCTGATGGAAGCCATCATAAAGCTTCATAAATTCATTTGCTTTTCCGTCTTTATCAAAAACAGCTTCCCAGGTATTTAAAGGTTCCCATACACAGGTACCTTTTCCTTTATTGTCCGGTAGTTCAAAAGCAATTTTATTCACTTCTTTTTTCCGGGCAGAATATTCTACTACAATCAGGTCTTTATGATAACGCCTCAACAGGTCATTCATATTATCATTCAGATCATCTAATGTGCCATGCCATTTAGGATAATAAGACAGGCCAACCACATCAAACTGTACTTTCCTTGCCAATAACTGGTCTATAAAAAATACTGCTTCACTGTTTTGTCCGCCTAAAGCAATATGCATCATAATGGGTATAGTGGGTTCCACTGCTTTTACACCAGCAATACCTGCTGCAATCAATTGAGCCATACTATCTACATTACCAACACTTCCTTCAGGCCATACCAGCCCATGATTAATTTCATTTCCAACCTGTACCATGTCTGGTGATATGCCCTGATCTTTTAAATCCTGTATTACTTTTACGGTATAGTTGTATAAAGCCTTTTTTAATTCAGTGAAAGACAGGTTACGCCATGCTGCAGGTTTAAATTGTTTGCCAGGATCTGCCCAATAATCACTGTAATGAAAATCCAGTAATAATTTCATCCCGGCAGCTTTAACCCTTTTAGCCATTTGAAGGGTATGAGCTTCATCACAAAATCCTTTTTTAGGGGAGTATCCACTATCCAGTGAAGGATCGTTAAATATTCTCAGCCGGATATAATTAAACCCATGGTCTTTCAAAATCTGCACTGCGTCTTTCTGTACCCCCTGGTCGGAGAATTTCATTCCCCTTTCTTCCATTTGTGGCAAAAAGGAAATATCTGCACCCAGCATTTTAGTAACCGGACGAGGCTTGGCAGCTTCCCCATTTAAAATATATTCAGGATCATAGCTAACGGTTGCAACGTTGTTTGGAGATACTGTAATGATATCAGTAGACCCGGTAAATAAGCCCACAGCTTTTGCTTCAAATTTGATTGCTCCCGGTGTTTTAGTAGATTGAACGATCACCTGGCATTTACCATTAAACAGGCTTCTTTGCCAATCGCCCTCAGCACATTTATCGGGCTCGTGACTACTGGGGTCGCCATTTCCCACGCCAATAATTTTACCTGCACCGGAAATTACAAAACGTATTTTGTTATCTGCATCCGGTACTTCACGCCCTTCCTTATCCACCACACTGATATTGATTACACTTACATCTTTTCCATCAGCCAGCATAGTTGTTTTATAGGGGGTCATGACCACCTCAACTGGTTGGCCGGTTGTTTCTATACTGCTGGTTAATTTTTTCCCTTTTTTCCAGGCTACCGCTTCCAGTTTGCCAGGCTGGTAATTTACAGTCCATTGTAAGTGGCTGTTCCGGGGCATATCTTTTTTACCTAAACTTTTGCCATTTAAAAACAGTTCCACATTATCAGCATTACTGTTGACCCATACATCAATGGGCTTGCCCCATTTTTCTCTCCAGTTCCAGTGCGGAGAAATATGTAACACATCTTTATCTGTCCACCAGCTCTGGTAATAATAATAAATATTTTTAGGGAAGCCACACATATCCATGACCCCAAAATGTGAATTGATATTCGGCCAGCTGTATGGTGTGGGCTCTCCTCGATAATCGAATCCCGTCCAGATAAACCCGCCACTCCAATAGGAATTCTCCGCTGCCAGTTTCCACCAGTCCTCCGCTTTACTGGCCCACCAGGGTGCTGTAATATCCTGGTCCGGTACATATCCCCTTATACTGTCTTTTTCCCAGATACCTCTTGTGGTTACTGTACTACCCATTTCTGTTCCGAGGATGGGTTGATTGGGATGGTCCCGATGATAAGCAGCCACTGCAAACTGGCGGTAATTGAACCCTCTAACCGGTATCACTTCATTTACACCTCTAAAAAAATTGGGCAGGTCGGCAGCATAAGTGCTGGTCCTTGAAGGGTCGAGTTCCTGCTGTTTGGCCAATAGGGTTTGTGCAATCCTTTTGCCATTACCATTAGCCTGTATCATGCCTTCTTCATTGCCAATGGACCATAAAAATACGGAAGGATGGTTCCTGTCGCGCAAAATCTGTTTTTCAAACTGCTGTATATATTCAGGGCTGCTGTTTAATAAACGGTTTTCATCCAATACAAGCATACCCAGACTGTCGCATGCTTCCAGAAAAGCAGGTGTGGGTGGGTTATGGCTGGTCCGGCAGGCATTTACCCCCATATTCTTTAATAATTGTACCCGGTAATACTGCAAATAATCAGGCATTGCCGAGCCTACCCCGGCATGGTCCTGGTGGTTATTAGTACCCTGTATTTTCAGGGGAACTCCATTCAGGAAAAATCCTTTATCCGCATCAAATAACACGGTCCGGATTCCAAACCTTTCTTTACAGACATCGATTATTTTATCACCTGATTTCACTACCGTAAATACCCGGTACAGATATGGGTCTGCTAAAGACCATAACCGGGGATTACTGATCGTCATTTTTTGTTGTATGGTTCCGGTGGCATTAACAGCCAATGATAAGGGTTGTTCTTTGCATTGTGCCAGCTGCCTGCCTTCACGATCTGTAATATAAGAATACACCATACACCCGGATCTTGTAATGCCCAGGTTTTCTACTTTTGTTTCAACGGTAACAACTGTGTTTTTCTCTTTTACTTCCGTACTAACATATAAACCACCATCAGGTATATGCAGGTTTTCATACTGGTTGATCCATACACTCCTGTAAATACCAGCACCTTCATAAAACCATCCTTCATATTGTGAAGCATCTGCACGGACCACCAGTACATTATCGTGATTGAATTTTATATAATCAGTAATATCATAAGCTGCACCACTATACCCACTCATATTGGTACCCAGAAAAAATCCGTTCAACCATATACTGGCATTACGGAAAATACCATCAAACTGTACCTGAAAACGTATGCCGGAATCTGTAACCGGAACCGTAAAATGCTTACGGTACCAGCCAATACTGGTTTCAGGAAATAATGCCCCTACTGGTTTAAAACCATGAGATTCCACGTCAAAATTCTGAATATTTACAAATGGCAATTCTACCGCCCAATCGTGCGGTAAATCTACAGTGCGCCATACACTATCTCTGAATGCAGGATCAATAGCAGAACCCATACCACTACCTGATTTTGCAAAAATGGTAGTAATTCCATAATTAAAGTCCTTTCCAGGATCTGATGCATTGCCAAAATGAAATTTCCAGTGCTCATCAATATTTATTTTTTTCCGGGTTATCTGCTGTGCTTTTGTAAAGGAAATATTTAATAAAATACAGGAGAGTAAGCAAATCGTTGGGACCAATAGGACTTTCATAATACAGTATTTATAAAGAGATCAAAAAACAAAAGACTAAAGTTAATAGCTTTTACATTATGTAAAATCAACACAATAGTTTAACCGGTAAATGCAGTCAGCAGACCGGTGACTGATTTTAATCTGATTATAGACTTTATTCTGGTTAATCTGCCAATAATTTATAGTTATTTCACTATTAAGCCTCTCCTTACAGATAAGGCTTAATAGTGGCTTATTGGAGGCTTGAATGAGGCTTATCAGTGGCTTGTCTGGGTATCAGGAACAGTTCAGAGAGGTCACTGTCTGGAATGGAATTCAAAATTTTTAAGTAACCCATCATTTTACAGTTTTTATTTACTGAAGTTGAAATAACTTTAAACCCTCAAATTAAAATCTGACGATAATGGGATATACTGCAGTTTACACAACCAGCAATCCTTTTCATCAAAAATGAAATCCAATGAAAAAAATCAGCTGCCTGACATTGCTTGTTTGCCTGATATATTTAGCAGTCACTGCACAGAATAACAATGCTTTTGCTGTAAGGGTAATCATAGAAAATGGGATTATTGAAGGAAATTATGATACCAAAACAGGTATTCAGACTTATTTCGGTATCCCCTTTGCCCAACCACCTGTAGGTGCTTTAAGATGGAAGGCCCCGCAATTGGTTATCAGTTGGCCCGGAGTAAAAGAAACAAAGAAATTTGGCCCCAGGCCTATGCAGACCAATGTTTTCGGGGATATGAACTCCAGGTCTGATGGGGTAAGTGAAGATTGCCTTTACCTGAATGTATGGACCCCTGCCAAACGTAATAGTAAGGACTTACCAGTACTCGTATATTTTTATGGGGGTGGCAATGTGGCCGGTGATGCTTCTGAACCGAGGTATGATGGGGAAGCGATGGCCAAAAAAGGAATTGTAGTGGTAACCTGTAATTACCGGTTGAATATATTTGGTTTTTTCGCTCATCCGGAACTGAGTGCAGAAGCCCCTTATAAAGCTTCAGGAAATTATGGAATGCTGGACCAGGTAGCTGCCCTGCAATGGGTTCAGAAAAATATAGCAGCTTTTGGTGGTAACCCCAGACAGGTAACTATTGCAGGGGAGTCTGCAGGTTCTATTGGTGTGAGCTACCAGATGGCTTCACCACTGTCTAAAGGATTGATAGCAGGGGCAATTGGGGAAAGCGGGGCAGGTATCAACCCTACCATGGCACCGGTTAGCCTGAATGTGGCGGAAAAAGCGGGGATTGAATTTACCAAAAGTGCAGGCATTAATAGCATTGCTCAACTGCGTGCATTGCCAGCCCGGGATATTTATGAGCTGTACAACGAATCTAAAAAATTCGGTTTCCCGGTGGTGACAGATGGTTATTTCTTACAGAAAACACTACCTGAAGTATTCAATGCAAAGGATCAGGCACAGGTGCCATTGCTGGTGGGATGGAATACTGCAGAAATACCTGGGGCAGCTTTTATGTTAGGACAACCCTATACAGAATCCAATTACCTGGCAAGGGTAAAACAGGAATATCCGAAGGACTTTGAAACCGTACTTAAATTATATCCGCACAGCAGCGAAAAAGAAATTGAACAATCTGCCACTGCACTGGCATCTGACCGGTTTATTGCCTATAGTACCTGGAAATGGTTTGATTTGCAAAGAACTAATAGCACACAACCAGTTTACCGTTACCTGTTTGGTAAAATAAGGCCTGAAATGATGGATAAAAGCCTAACAGCCGGACTGGCTGGCGGTACGCTTAAAAAAACCGCCAATGCCCCTTCTGCTCCAAAGCTGATTGGGGCACCACATGCCAGTGAAATTGAATATTGTATGGGTAACCTGCCATCCAATACGATATATAACTGGACTGAAGAGGACTTTAAAGTTTCTGAAACCATGCTGAACTATTTCGCCAATTTTATTAAAGCCGGTAATCCGAACGGACAAAAATTACCTGACTGGCCGGCTGCTAAAGCCGGGGATAAAACCCCGCCGGTAATGCTGATCAATACAGAATCTAAAATAATCAAAGCTTCAGATGATGCCCGGTATGAATTTCTGGACCATGCTTATATGCATCCATAAAATGTTGGATTTTTAAATAATAGCTAGCAGGATAAAAGTTATTAAAGAAATAATTTGGTTTCAATAATTATCATTCATCAAAAAATAAATCTGTTTATACAGTAAGATTTATTTTTGCCGATTAAGTGAACCTAATGAAACTAAAATTAATACTGCCTTTACTGTTTGCATTTATTTCGATACTATATTGTAGCTGTAAATCAAAAACAGAAGGGCCCGAAGCAGGCAGCCCTGCATCAGAAGTAAAAGATTATGCTGTACTGACGCTTAGCCCCAGGAAAGCAAAAGTAAACTTCGATTTCCCTGCTACCATACAGGGCCAGCAGGTGATAGAAATCCGCCCGAAAGTGGATGGTTATGTAGATGCTATCTATGTAAAGGAAGGCGCAACTGTAAAAAAAGGCCAGTTATTATTCCGTATCAATAACCCGCAATATGAACAGGATGTGGTTACTGCCACTGCCAGTATTAAAAGCGCAGTAGCCAATGTGGATGCTGCTAAAATGGAAGTGGAAAAAGTAAGACCCCTGGTAGAAAAAGAAATTGTAAGTAAATACGAACTGGAATCTGCCCAGTATACCCTGGAAGCAAGGGAAGCAGCACTGGCACAGGCAAAAGCTACCCTGGCCAATGCTCAGACCAACCTGGGATATACTATTTTAAGGAGCCCGCAGGATGGTGTTATTGGCAATATTCCCTATAAAGTGGGGGCATTGGTAAACAGTACCAATACCGAACCGCTGACCACCCTTTCCAATATTGGCAATGTATATGCCTATTATTCTCTGAATGAAAAACAATTGCTGCAATTTTTTGCTTCCACACCCGGGGCTACCATACAGGAAAAAGTGGGGAAACTGGCAGCAGCCACCCTTTTATTGGCAGATGGGACTGAATATCCGGATAAAGGGAAAGTGGAAACAGCAAGCGGCTTAATTACTACAGAAACCGGTACTGCCAGCTTCAAAGCCATTTTTACCAATCCCCTGGGAATTATAAGGAGTGGTGCAAGTGCCACAGTAAGAATTCCCACGCTGATAGAATCTGCCATTGTAATTCCGCAAAGTGCCACTTATGAATTACAGGATAAGCGCCTGGTATACCAGGTTGGCAGGGATAATAAGTTATCCAGTGTAGCCATTACCACTACACCTACCGATGATGGAAAATACTTTATTGTGAATTCCGGATTAAAAGAAGGGGATACTATTGTGCTGGAAGGACTAATCGGCCTGAAGGACGGCAATCAGATTATACCGCGTAAAGTGAATACAGACAGTATCTATACCAAAGTTCATCCCATCAAATAATTATGATTAAAACATTTATTGAACGGCCGGTATTAAGTACCGTTATTTCTATTATCATTGTTTTACTGGGTGTATTGGGACTGTTTAAACTACCCATTGAACAATACCCCAATATAGCACCACCTACTGTGCAGGTATCTGCTAATTATACGGGTGCCAATGCAGATGTAGTATTAAAAAGTGTGATAGTACCCCTGGAAGAAGCAATCAATGGTGTGGAAGGGATGACCTATATGACATCCTCTGCCAGTAATGATGGCAATGCCAGTATCAGTGTTTATTTCTCAGTAGGGACCGACCCTGATAAAGCAGCGGTGAATGTGCAGAACCTGGTATCCAGTGCCACCAGTCAGCTTCCTCAGGAAGTAGTGAAAGTGGGAGTTACGGTGCGTAAACAGCAAAGCAGTATGCTACTGATCTTTGCTTTATACAGCGATAATCCGGCGTATGACCAGACTTTTTTACAGAATTATGCCAATATCAATGTACTACCCCAGATAAAAAGGGTACCCGGTGTGGGGAGTGCCACTACTTTCGGAAGCCGTGATTATTCTTTACGTATCTGGCTGAAGCCGGATCTCATGTCAATATATGGGTTAACACCTGAAGATGTTTCAGCAGCATTAAGTGAACAGAATATTGAAGCTGCCCCTGGTAAATTTGGGGAGAATGGCAACCAGAGTTTTCAGTATATTATCCGCTATACCGGTAAACTGCAAACCGTACCTGAATTTGAAAAGATCATTATTAAATCGAAAGGCAATGGACAGTTATTGCACCTGAAAGATATTGCCCGTGTGGAAATAGGGGCACTCTCCTACAGTAATACCAGTGCTGTAAATGGCCATCCGGCAATTGGAATGGCCGTTAGCCAGACAGCCGGTTCCAATGCCCGGGACGTAATTAATTATTCTAAAAAAGTAATAGAAGAAGCAGAGAAATCCTTCCCGCCCGGCATTCATTATACCACACTGGTAGATGTAAATAAATTTCTGGATGCTTCTATAGAAAAAGTAATTGGAACCCTGCTGGAATGTTTTGGTCTGGTATTCCTGGTGATCTTTATTTTCCTGCAGGATTTCCGTTCTACCCTGATACATGGTATTTCAGTACCTGTATCAATTACAGGTACTTTCTTCTTTCTCTATATTTTCGGGTATAGTATTAATCTTTTAACCCTGTTTGCCTTAGTACTGGCTATAGGAATTGTAGTGGATGATGCCATTGTGGTGGTGGAAGCCGTACATGCCAAACTCGAAAGCGGTTATCAATCGCCCCGAAAGGCTGCCATAGATGCCATGAGTGAAATAACGGGTGCCATCTTATCCATCACATTGATTATGGCGGCGGTGTTTATACCGGTAACCTTTGTCAGTGGGTCAACCGGTGTATTTTACAAACAGTTTGGGGTAACACTGGCAGTTGCCATTGGTATTTCTGCTATCAACGCTTTAACCCTTTGTCCCGCTCTGGCTGCATTGTTTTTAAGGCCACCTAAACATAACCCTCATCCGGAACACCAGAACTTTCTCCAAAAATTTGGAGTGGGTTTTAATGCATCCTACGATTCACTCACTTCCAGGTATACCCGAATTGTCCATTTTCTGGATGCCAAAAAATGGATTGTTCTGCTGAGTGTTGTTGTTTTCGGAAGCGGATTGTATTACCTGATGAAAACCACACCTTCCAGTTTTGTGCCAGATGAGGATCTGGGTACGGTTTTCGTTACAATCAGTCTGCCTGCAGCATCTTCTGCTGAAAGGACCAAAGTAATTGTCAATCAGGTGAGCGACAGTGCCAGAACTATACCCCAGGTGGAAAATGTATTCAGGATAACAGGATTAAACTTTATTGCAGGTAGCGGAAGTTCTTATGGAATGGTGATATTGCAGCTGAAACACTGGAATTTACGTAAAGGAGTGAGTAACCAGGATGTAATCAAGACATTGTATGCGAAAACTGCCAAGATAAGGGAAGCTGCTATTTTCTCACTATCATTACCTACAATCAGTGGTTTTGGAGGCACCGGCGGATTCTCCTTCCAGTTACAGGATAAAGGTGGGCATTCTATTGCAGATTTTTACCAGGTTTCCCAGAATTTTCTGGCGGCTTTAAATAAAAGACCAGAGATTCAATATGCTGCCACCCCTTTTAACCCCGGATTTCCGCAATATGAACTGAGTGTAAATGTTGCAAAAGTAAAAGATGCAGGTATAGGAGTGGATGAAATTTTAAATACCATGCAGTTTTATTATGGCGGTTTCTATGCCGGCAATTTTAGTAAGTTTGGCAAGCAATACCGGGTAATGATACAGGCGGATACCAACTACCGGGCTAACCTGGAAGGGCTGAGCAAAATATATGTACGTTCTGCAGGCAATAAAATGGCACCAATAACAGAATTTATTACCATGAAAAGGGTATACGGACCGGAAAGTATTTCCCGTTTTAACCTGTTTACTTCTATTTCAGTTAACGGTAACCCCAATCCTGGATTCAGTTCTGGGGAAGCTTTAGTAGCCATTAAAGAAGTAGCTTCTAAAACATTACCACCGGGCTATGGGTATGAATATTCCGGTATCAGTCGCGAGGAACAGAATAGCGGCTCCCAATCCATTTATGTATTCATCCTCAGCCTGGTATTTGTGTACTTATTACTGAGTGCACAATATGAAAGTTATTTACTGCCATTTGCTGTATTATTATCCATGCCGGTTGGCTTATCGGGGGTATACCTGTTTGCCAAAATGTTTGGTATTGGTAATAATATTTACATGCAGATTTCACTGATCATGCTGATTGGATTACTGGCCAAGAATGCCATCCTGATAGTGGAATTTGCTTTGGATAGGAGGCGTAAAGGAATGGGACTGGCCGAAGCTGCAGCGGAAGGAGCAAAAGCCAGGCTAAGGCCAATATTGATGACGTCTTTCGCCTTTGTATTCGGCCTGATGCCGCTGATGTTTGCCACAGGCGCAGGTGCATATGGCAACCGTTCTATCGGGACCGGTGCCATTGGAGGGATGCTGATTGGAACTGTATTGGGGGTACTGGTAATACCTGGATTGTTCATCGTATTTCAAACGCTTCAGGAAAAAATACGTACTAATAAGTACGATGCAGATGGAGAATTAATTGAACCAACTGAAGGCGGAGTCAGCCAGGGATAATAAATCCTGATGAAGCTTCCTTTATAAATAAACGCATGTATCAGACTACCATGAAACTAAAATATTTTTTACCAGCCGGAACAGGGATTTTGTTTATAATGTTCCTTTTGCTACTGACTTCCTGTTCTATTATACATCCTTATCAGCGGCCAGCTGATATTGCTGACAATCATTTATACCGGAATAGCAACACAACAGACACCAATGGTTTGGGTAAATTACCCTGGAACAGTTTGTTCAGGGACAGTATCTTACAATCTTTGCTTAATGAAGGCATCCGGAACAATACTGATCTTAAAATAGCTGTAACCCGAATCAAATCTGCCAGTGCTGGTTTTAAACAAAGCAAACAGGCTTTACTACCCTCCCTGAACCTGAATGCAAATCCAGTGTTCCAGAATATACCAGCACAATTGGGCGTACCGCAAACCTATCAGTTATTTGCAGGTGCTGCCTGGGAAGCAGATTTGTGGGGTAAACTGAAAAGTGCTAAAAGAGCATCCTTATTATTACTGTTACAAAGTGAGGCATATAAAAGAGCCGTACAAACACAACTGGTTGCTGATATTGCCAGTAATTACTTTTTTTTAATGGCATATGATGAACAATTACAGATTACAGAAAAAACAGTAGCCAACCGGAAGGAAGAAGTGGAAACGATGAAAATTCTAAAAGAAAGCGATGTAGTGACTGGTGCGGCAGTAGTTCAAAGTCAGGCCAACCGTTATTCTGTGGAAATTACCATTCCAGATTTGAAACAACATATTCATGAATTGGAAAATGCCATTAGTATTTTATTGGGTAAAACACCGGATACATTGGTAAGAAGCAAATTACAGGATCAAAAAATTACAGTAAAACTGCAAACAGGTTTACCTATAGAGTTATTGGCAAATCGTCCGGATATTCAGGAAGCTGAATTACAGTTGAGGAGTTCCCTGGAAATGGAAAATGTGGCAAGAGCTTATTTTTATCCAACTTTGAGTCTAACTGCTAATGCCGGATTGGTTAATACTGGTATAGCCCAATTCTTTAGTCCGTCTTCCTTTTTTGCCAATCTTTCAGGAAATTTAGTCCAACCCCTGTTCAGCCAGGGTCAGAACCAGCAGCGTTTAGCCATTGCTAAAGCCAATAGTGAAGCCAATCTGGTTAGTTTCAGGAAATCATTATTAACTGCAGGACAGGAAGTGTCTGATGCATTGTACAGTTACCAGACAGCAGTAGAGAAAGAAAGCCTGCGTTTGCAACAAATCAGTTACCTCCAGAAATCGGTGGATTATACCAAAGAATTATTGAATTATTCATCCAAAGCCAATTATACGGATGTGTTAACATCTGAACAAAGTTTGTTAGCAGCACAACTGAACAGTATCAGTGATAAACTACAGGAACTCACGGCAGTGGTGAATTTATACCGAAGCCTGGGTGGTGGCTGGAAATAAAAGCAGTATTGAACAATTTATATCTAATCACGCGTTTTTAGGCCCATCCAGCTTAATCCTGCTGATTCTGTAATTAATATGGCATATTTTGAAAGGATCCCTTTAAGGATCGTATCCACTTTTTCAAGTAAAACTTCCCTGCTGATTTCCCCGGTATAAATGAATTCATAACTGGGTAAATGAAAAGTATTTCCCTGACTGTCTGTTACATTCTTGGCAAAACCATTTGCCTTTAACATCTTTTTGATCTGATGATAATCATTCGTTGTAGCATCCCTGTGCAATTCAATCCTTATGGTAAATGTAGCCGTTGTTGACATAGTACAATGTATGAGTCTGAAAACAAATATCTGATTATTTTTAATAAATAAAATAAAAAAAAAGTATTAATATACTTCCTTTTTTTATTTATATTCCGCTTTAAAAATAAGTCACGGACAGGTTATATTAAACTACTTATATTTTATTTACATTTCTGTATTTCACATTATTAATCAATTATTTACAAAATAATAAAATTTGTATAACTTCGAAAATAAATTTGTACTCAACTTTACACATCCGAAGGACAGCTTAATATTATTTGCAGTATCTTTTATATACGTTATCAATATTTTATAAAATACT